>Ga0209160_1000061_pt1 | contig 70797 bp, 63 predicted proteins | sample GraSoiAngelo_153_FD_186167 | JGI IMG/M metagenome (GOLD analysis project Ga0209160, IMG submission 186167) | Grasslands soil microbial communities from the Angelo Coastal Reserve, California, USA - 14_1009_12_40cm (SPAdes) (version 2) | ecosystem: Environmental > Terrestrial > Soil > Grasslands ...
CCGGTGCACGCCGGCTGGTGGCTGGTCGTGGCGGTCGCGGCGGGCGGCGTGCTGCTGCTGTCGCTGCTCGACTGGATCCTCCACGCCGTAGATTGGGTGTTCGGGGCGGTCGCGAGGGGTCCGCGCGGCGTGATCCTCGTGCTGATCCCATTGGCTTATGGGATCCTGGTCGCGGCGCTGATGCTGCGGGTGATCGGGAGCTGGTTCGGGTTCTTTCGCTACGCCCGCTGGATGCGGCCCGCCTACGCGCTCACCGACTGGCTGGTCGAGCCGATCCGCCGTCTGCTGCCCGCCCTGGGATCGCTCGACTGGAGCCCGCTTGCGGCGTGGCTCGTGCTGTATGTGCTCGAGCGCATGCTGATCTCGTTCGTCGCGGCGCTGTGACGGCGAGGCTCGTTGTGCACGTGGCGCCGCGCGCCCGGGCCACGGCGGTCGCCGGCCGGCACGGCGATGCCATCAGGATCCGGATCGCCGCGCCGCCCGTGAACGGCGCCGCCAACGCGGAACTGGTGCGTTTCCTCGCGGAGCGGCTGGGCGTAGCGCGCCGTGCCGTGACGATCGTCGCTGGGGCCGCCGGGCGCTGCAAGACCGTGGCGATCGCGGGACTCGCGACCGACGCAGTCCACCGCGCCCTGTTGGAGGCTACGCCCGGCGCTCCACCCGCTTGAACACCCGGAAGAGATAGAACAACGACGGGAGCAGCACCACCGCGCCGAGCGCCAGCGCGCCGAGCACGAGGCGCAGCGTGACGGCGGGAGCGGCAGCGGCGGCGATCGTGAGGTCGGGCGGCAGGACGTACGGGTACTGCCCGAGCGCCCACCCCCACAGGATCAGCGATACCTGGGCCGCGGCGGCGAGGCGCGCGACGCGCCAGCGCCGGTACCACAGCGCCGCGAGCGCCGTGACGGCCGCGGCCGCGGTCAGCAGGTGCAACGGCACCGCCCACGCGGCGAAGATCAGCCCGTCGCGCACCAGCGGCGCATAGCGCCGCGAGAGCAGCAGCACCAGCGCCGCCACGAAGAACAGCGCCACCCCGGCGGCGAGGCCGCGGCGGCGAAAATCGTCCGCGAGCTCCCGGTCCGGCGCCTCAAGCGTCAGGTACACGGCCGCGAGGAACGCGAACGCTACCAGCGCGAACACCCCAACCGAGAGCGTGAACGGATTGAGCCAGGGGGCCACGTAGACCGCGTAGAACCCTTCCCCCATCGCATGTCCCGTGTCCCCCACGGCTCCGGCTGCGATCGCCCCCGCCGTCGTCCCGAGCAGGAGCGGCGTGATCAGGCTCGCCACCGCGAACACCAGGCCCCAGTGCCGCTGCTCTCGGTCACCGTGCGCTCCGTACCGCCAGAACGTGAACGCCGAGCCCCGCAGCACGATCCCGATGAGCACGAGCGAGAGCGGGATGTGGAGCAGCGTGCCGAGGCGCGCGAACGCCGGCGGGAAGCACGTGAAGAGCAGCACGACGGCGAGGATCAGCCAGACGTGGTTCGCCTCCCATACCGGGCCGATCGCGTCGGCGATGAGCTCGCGCTGGCGCTCCTTGCGAGGCCCGCTCGCGAGCAGGTCCCACACCCCGCCGCCGAAATCCGCGCCCGCGAGCAGCGCGTAGGCGTTGAGCGATACGAACACGACCCCGGCGACGATGTCCGCGAGCGTCATCCGCTCCCCTTCGGCATAAAAAACCGCCGCCACTCCGGAACGGCGGGACTGCGCAGGATCTGCCGGTACAACAGCCAGCACACGATCACGCCGAGGAAGCAATACAGCAGCGTGAACGTGAGAAACGGCACGATGAGCCCCGGCATCGGGGTCACCGCGTCCCGCGTCTTCATCACCCCGTAGATCACCCACGGCTGCCGCCCCAGCTCGGTGACCATCCATCCCGCCTCGATCGCGAGGAAACCCATCGGGGTCGCGAGCGCGAGCGCGCGCATCAGCCAGCGGTTGTGGGCGAGGTCGGCCCGGCGCCAGCCGAGCCATCCCGCCCACAGGGCGACGAGCGCCAGATAAGTGCCGAGCCCCACCATCAGGTCGAACGAGAAGTGTACGGCCGGTACCTTGGGCCAAAGATCGCGCGGCACGGCGTCGAGCCCCTTCACTTCGGCCTGCGGATCGTGGAACGCGAGCAGCGACAGGGCGTAAGGGATCTTGATCGCGAAGCGGGTCTCGCCCACGGCGACGTCCGGCCACCCGCCGATGGTGAGCGGCGCGCCGCGTTGCGTCACAAAAAGCGCCTCGGCGGCGGCGAGCTTGGTGGGCTGATCGCGCGCGACATGACGGGCGGACAGGTCGCCCGAGATCGGCTGCAGCAGGGCCGCCGGGGCGCCCACGAGCAGGGCGATCTGGAGCGCGCGGCGATGGAACGCGTTGGCGGGATCCTGGAGCAGCAGGAACGCGTGGATCCCAGCCACGGCGAACCCCGTCGCCGCATAGGCAGCGAGCGTCATGTGGATCGTCTGCGACAGCGCCGCTCGGTTGCCCATGGCCGCGATGGGGTGGACATTCACCGCCTGGCCGTTGACGAGCTCGAAGCCCGTGGGCGCGTTCATCCACGCGTTCGCGATCACCACGAAGATGCCCGACGCCGCGCCGCTCGCCGCGACCGCGATGCCGGCCCAGCGATGCACGCGCGGCGAGACGCGGTCCCAGCCGTACAGGTAGACGCCGAGGAAGATTGCTTCCGTGAAGAACGCGAACCCCTCGAGCGAGAACGGCATCCCGATGATCGACCCGGCGAACCGCATGAACCCGGGCCAGAGCAGGCCCAGCTCGAACGAGAGCACGGTGCCCGAGACCGCGCCCACCGCGAACAAGATCGCGGTGCCCCTCGCCCATCGCTTTGCGAGATCGAGGTAGATCGCGTCCCCCGTCACCTGCCAGCGCCGCTCCGCCACGACCATCAGCACCGGCATGGCGATGCCGATGGCGGCGAACACGATGTGGAACGCGAGCGACACGCCCATCTGGGAACGGGCGGCGAGGAGGTCGGACATGGCTTCCCAAAATACTCCCATCGGCTAGATTCCGGGTGACAACCGATCCTCGTGGCGATTTGCGGCGTATTGCGGCCACGTTAAACATCCCGCTAAAAAGCCGGCCCGTTGCGGCTTTGCACGCTGCGACGGGCTTGCTGCTTCCGGACGACTGATGACGGACAACGGATGACGATCACCCTGCGTGACCTGCTGAACGACGGCAAAGTCCACGTGCTCGACGGCGCCATGGGCACGATGCTCTACGCCAAGGGCTTCTTGCTGAACGTGTGCTACGACGAGCTGAACCTGAAGCAGCCGAAGCTCGTGCAGGACGTGCACGCGGCGTACGTGCGCGCCGGCGCCGAGATCCTCGAGACCAACACCTTCGGCGCGAATCCCCGGAAGCTCGGCAGCTTCGGTCTCGCGGATGACACCGAGAAGATCAACCAGGCGGCGGCCGAGCTCGCCCGGGCGGCGAGCGGCGGGCATACCAGCGTCGTGGGCGCGATCGGGCCGCTCGGCGTGCGGATCGAGCCGTTCGGGGCGCTCGGCCGGGAGGACGCGCTCGCCCATTTCCGGCGCCAGGTGACGGGCCTGCTCGCGGGCGGCGTGGACGGGTTCATCCTCGAGACCTTCTCCGACGCGGAGGAGCTGCACGAGGCGCTGCGCGCCGTGCGCAGCGCGTCCGATCTGCCGGTCATCGCACAGATGACGATCGGCGACGACGGGCTCACGCACTACGGGACCGCGCCCGAGACGTTCGCCCAGCAGCTCGACCAATGGGGCGCCGACGTGATCGGGGTGAATTGCTCTGTCGGCCCCGCGGGCGTGCTCGAGGCGGTGGAGAAGATGGTGAAGGTCACCGACCGGCCCATCTCGGCCGTCCCGAACGCCGGGCTGCCGAGAGACGTGGGCGACCGGAAGATCTACCTAGCCTCCCCCGAGTACATGGCGAGCTACGCGCGCCGCATGATCGAGGCGGGCGCCCGCTTCGTGGGCGGCTGTTGCGGCACGACCCCGGAGCACATCAAGAAGATCCGCGACTACGTGGCCAGCGTCGTGCCGCGTCACCAGCCGGTGGTCGTGTCGCGCGAGACGGTCGCACCTCCGGCCGGCGTCGCGGAGGTGGCGCTCGCCCGGCGATCCTGCTGGGGGGCGAAGCTCGCGGCCGGCCAGCTGGTCACGAGCGTCGAAATCGTGCCCCCCAAGGGCGTCGACCCGACGCCCATGCTCGAGCAGTGCCGCGCGCTCAAGGCCGCGGGGGTGGATGTGGTGAATGTCCCCGACGGGCCGCGCGCCCAGAGCCGGATGGGCGTGCTGCCGTCGGCGATCCTGATTCAGCGCGAAGTGGGGATCGAAACCGTGATCCATTATTGCTGCCGGGACCGGAACCTGCTCGGCATGCTGTCGGACATCCTGGGCGCGCACGCCGCGGGATTGCGCAATATCCTCATCATCACGGGCGACCCGCCCAAGATGGGCCCGTACCCCGAAGCCACCGCGGTCTTCGACATCGACTCGATCGGGCTCACCAATCTCGTGTACCGCCTCAACCACGGGCTCGACCCCGGGAACAACGCGATCGGGGCGCCCACGCAATGGGTGATCGGCGTCGGGGTAAACCCGGGCGCCCTGGACCTCGACCGCGAGCTGTCGCGCTTCGCGTGGAAGGTGGACGCGGGCGCGGAGTTCGCCGTCACCCAGCCGGTGTTCGATCCCGGCCAGCTCGCCGCGTTCCTGAAGCGCGTCGAGAGCTTCAAGATCCCGATCGTGGCGGGCATCTGGCCCCTGCTCTCCCTGCGCAACGCCGAGTTTCTCGCGAATGAGGTGCCCGGGGTGTCGGTGCCGGAGACGGTGCTCGCACGGATGAGGCAGGCACAGGAGAAGGGAAAAGAGGCGGCGCTCGCCGAGGGCGTCGCGATCGCGCGCGAGATGTTCCAGCAGGTGAAGGGCGCGGTGCAGGGGATCCAGGTGAGCGCGCCGTTCGGGCGGGTGGAGGTGGCGCTGGAGGTGTTCCGGTAGCCCATGTTCGTCGGCCACTACGGCGTGAGCTTCGCCGCCAAGAGCACCGACCGGACCATCCCGGTGTGGGTGCTGTTCCTCGCCGTGCAGCTGCTCGACGTGGTCTGGAGCCTGTTCGTGCTGCTCGGCGTCGAGAAGGTGCGCATCGTTCCGGGGATCACCGCCTCGAATCCGCTGGACCTGTACTACCATGCCGTACACGCACAGTCTCGTCGCCGCCCTGCTGTGGTCACTCGGCGCGTACGTGGCATACCGGCTGATCCGCGGATGGGGAGCGTCGCAGCGCGCCGCCCTGCTGGTCGCGCTCGCCGTGCTCTCGCATTGGGTGCTCGACCTCGTCGTGCACCGTCCCGATCTGGCGCTGTACGACGATACGCTGAAGGTGGGGCTCGGCCTCTGGAACTACCGCGCCGTCGCGTTCCTACTCGATGTCGCGGTTTTGTTCGGCGGGATGTTCCTGTACCTGCGCTCTGGCGCGGCGTCCACGGGCCTCGGACGCTACGGGATGCCGGTGTTCGGCGTGGTGATGCTGATCGTGCAGGCCGTCGTGTTCTTCGGCCCGTCCCCGCCGAGCGCCGCGGCCGTCGCGATCGAGGCACTGGCGCTCTACATGGTCTTTGCCGCCGTCGCCCGGTGGCTGGAGAGCAGCGGGTGTGAGACTGCTCTCGCTGGCGCTCGTCGTTCTCGCGACGCTCCCGCTCCCCGCGCAGCAGATCCCGCTCTCCCAGCGCGGGGCCGTAGCCCAGATGGTCGCCGGCACGCGCATCGAGATCCGCTACAGTCGCCCCGTGGCGCGGGGGCGCGAGCTGTTCGGCAAGCTGGTCCCCTGGGGCAAGGTGTGGTGCCCCGGGGCGGATACTGCGACGACCATCGCGTTCAGCAAACCGGTGCAGGTGAGCGGAAAGCCGCTCCCGGCGGGCACGTACAGCGTGTGGGCGATCCCCGAGCCCGACGTCTGGACCGTCATCTTCAGCCGGGCGCAGCCGATCTTCCATATTCCCTACCCTGAAGGCCAGGACGCGCTGCGTATCCGCGTGCCGGCGCGACAGGGTGCACCCATGGAAACGCTGGCATTCTATTTCCCCGTCGTGGACGGGAAGGACGCGACGCTCTACCTGCACTGGGGCACGACGATTGTGCCGCTCGAGATTCGCGTCGAGTAGCTTGCCCCCCACGCCCCCAGCCTTCATACTCATCCCCCTCTCCCCCCAGCCGCTCGCCGTTCGACGGGGGGCGCGGACCACCATTTCGGGAGGCGCTACATGCGCACACTGCTTTGCGCGGCACTCGTCGTCACCGCGTGCGCGCCGGGAGAAAAGGCGGGCACGGCGACGGCCGGCGGGCCCAGCCAGCAATTCGTCGGTACGTATGAGGGACGCTCCTACCGTCAGGCGGCGGACACCGGGATTCCGTGGCGGACGATCATGTCGATCGCCCCCGACGGGTCGCTGCGGGGCACGCTGACGTTCACCACGATCAAGGCGGGACCGGTCCCGATCCGGGTGCGGGAGGTCACGGGCACGAAGCTCGTCCAGGAGCTGGGGCCGTATCACAGCCCCACCCTGAACCGGGATGTGGTCGCCAAGTCCACGGCGGAGCTCAAGGGCGACTCGCTCACCGGCGACTACGAGCTGCGGCCCTCCGAGGGCGGTGACGTGCTGCTGAAGGGGACGTTCCGGGCGAAGCGCGCGTCCTAGCGGGACCTCAAAGGAATCCTCATGCCCACGGCCAACGTCAACATCGTCGCCGTCCTCGTCGCCGCGCTCCTCACGTTCGTGCTCGGCGCCTTCTGGTACTCCCCCATCCTGTTCGCGAGGCAGTGGATGCAGGCCCAGGGGTACACCCCGGAGAAGATCGCGGAGATGAAGAAGCGCGGGGTGACCCGCGCGTACATCGTGTCGGCGCTGTGCTATTTCGTGATGGCGTACGTGGTGGCGCTGCTCGCCTCCTACACGAACTCGACGACGGTGGTGCAAGGGCTGTGGCTCGGCCTGCTCGCGTGGCTGGGCTTCGCGGCGACGATCGGGCTCACCGGCAACATGTTTTCGGAGAAGCCTATCGCTGCCTGGGTGATCGACGCGGGTTACCAGCTCGCCTATCTCCTGGTCATGGGGGCGCTGCTCGCGGCGTGGCGCTGAGCCGGTGACGCGCACCGCCCTCGTCGCCGGCGCGTCGGGGCTCGTCGGCGGCCACGTGGTGCGGCTGCTGCTCGAGGACAAGAGCTACGAGCGGGTGACCGCGATCGGCCGGCGCGAGCTGGCAGTTGGCAACAAGAAGCTCGCGCAGCGCACGGTCGACTTCGAGCGTCTGTCCGAGCTTTCTGACTTCCCCCGGGTGCACGACGTGTTCTGTTGCCTCGGCACGACCATCCGGGCGGCCGGGTCCGAGGAAGCGTTTCGCAAGGTCGATTACACCTACGCGCTGGAGCTCGCCCGCCTGGCGGTGCGCCACCGCGCCGCGCAGTTCCTCCTCGTCACCGCGCTCGGCGCCGAGCCGCGATCGCGCATCTTCTACAATCGTGTGAAGGGGGAAGTCGAGGAGGGGGTGAAGCGCCTGCAGTTCGACGGCCTCCACATCTTTCGACCGTCTTTCCTGATCGGTAAGCGCGCCGTCAGTCGGCCGGTGGAGCGAGTGGCGGGGCTGTTGAGCCCGCTGGTCTCGTGGATCCTGGTCGGGAGACTTGGCAAGTACCGCCCGATCCAGGCCCAGGCCGTCGCGCGCGCGATGGTGCGGGTGGCGCGCGCGGCGGAGCGTGGCGTGCACGTGTACGAGTCGGACGAGATCCGTCGCCTGGCCGCTCGACCCGCGGCGTGACGTTCCCGCACCCCCTAGTCCTGCTGTGCGGCGGCGTGCTCGTCGCCGCGGCGGCGAGTTACGTGCTGCCGGCGGGCCAGTTCGACCGGCGGCACGATGCGGCGACGGGACACGACGTGGTGATCGCCGGCACGTACCACGCCGTGCCGCCCCGCCCCGTCACCGCGTTCGGCGCCCTGGTCGCGATTCCCCGCGGCATGGCCGACGCGGCCGCCGTGATCTTCTTCGTGTTCCTGATCGGCGCGGCGTTCACGGTGGTCGACGAGACCGGGGCCTTGCGCCAGGGAGTGGGCTGGCTGGTGCGACGATTCGGGAGGGCGGAGGGCGTCGTCATTCCGGCCGTCTCGCTCGCGTTCGCGCTGGGCGGCGTGCTCGACAACATGAAGGAAGAGATCATCGCCCTCGTCCCCGTCGTCCTGCTGCTCGCCCGGCGGCTCGGGCTCCAACCCGTGGTCGCGGTGGCGATGAGCCTCGGCGCGGCGGCCGTCGGCGCGGGCTTCAGCCCCGTCAATCCGTTTCAGGTGGGGATCGCGCAGCAGCTCGCCCAGCTCCCGCTCTTCTCGGGCTGGCTGTTCCGCACCGCCGTCCTCGCCGTGGCGCTCGCGATCTGGATCTGGGGCACGGTGCGCTACGCCCGGCGCACGCGCGCGGCGCCGGCGGACGCCGGCACCGTCGTCGGGGGGGGAACGCTGAACCGCCGGGGCGGCACGGTGCTCGCGCTCGTGCTCGCGACGTTTGGGGTGCTCGTGGTCGGCGTGCTGCGCTACGGCTGGGGCTTCAACGAAATGGCCGCGCTGTTCTTCGCGCTGGGCGTCGTGGCCGGGCTCGCGGGCGGGCTCGGCTTGGGGGGCACCGCCACCGCCTTCGTCGCGGGATTCCGCGCCATGGCCTACGCCGCGCTGCTGATCGGCTTCGCGCGCGCGATCTTCGTGACGCTCGAGCAGGGGCGGATCGTGGACACGATCGTCGCAGGCCTGTTCACGCCGGTGGCCCAGCTGCCGCTCGCGCTCGCGGCGGTCGCCATGATGATGGCACACACTTTGGTCCACGTTCCGGTGCCGAGCCCGAGCGGGCACGCCGTGCTCACGCTGCCCATCCTCGTCCCGCTCGCGGACCTGCTCGGCCTCTCCCGCCAGGTGACGGTGCTCGCCTACCAGTACGGCGGCGGGCTGTGCGAGCTGCTCACGCCCACGAACGGAGCGCTGATGGCGATCCTCGCCGCCGCCGGGGGCGTCCGCTACGAAGACTGGCTCAGGTTCGCGCTGCCCCGCGTGGCCGTGCTGCTCACGCTCGGCGCGACGGCGGTCGGGCTGGGCGTCGCGGTCGGCCTCCAGTAGGTTACGGAGTCTCTCATGTCTCGACCTCGCTGCGCCCGGTTCCTCATCGCCGGGCTGTTGGTGCCCACCGCGCTCGCCGCCCAAGCTGCGGCACCGCGCCACGTCGCCGTCCCGCCGGCAGCGCCGCGGCTCGAAGACGTGAGCACGGTGGACGGGATCATCCGGGCCTACTACGACGTGATCACGGGCCCGGCGGGCCAACCGCGGCAGTGGTCGCGCGACCGCTCCCTCTACATCCCGGACCTCCGCTTCGTCGCCACCGGCGTCGCGCAGGGGCAGCCCTACGCACGGGTCATGGACCACCAGGCGTTCGTCGACGCGACGGACTCCGGGTTCGTGCACGACGGCTTCTACGAGCGGGAGATCCACCGCGTCACGCGCGCCTACGGCAGCATCACGCAGGTCTGGAGCACGTACGAGGAGCGGCGCACCCGCGACGGGCCCGTGCAGGGGCGCGGGATCAACGCGCTGCAGCTGTTCTGGGACGGCAAGCGCTGGTGGGTCGCCTCGGCGATCTGGTTCGATGAGGACCCGGCCCACCCGATCCCGCCGGAATTCTTGCCGTGATGCGCCGGCCCGCCGCGCTGGGTATCGTCCTGTGGCTCGGCGCCCTGGGAGCGTCGCCGCTGCGGGCGCAGGCCGTCGCGCCGGCGGGCCCGCCGCAGCCGCTTCCACAGGGTCAGCTGTTCGCGCCGCTCATCGCCGATCCCAAGCAGCCGCATTTCTACGCCGCGTGGCTGTGGGTCACCTCGCCTCTCCTCACGAGCCAGGTCGCGAGCGTCGGTCTGGGAGAGGACATCGGGCTCGTCCGGGGACCCCGGAGCCACTGGCAGCTGAGCGTCGCGGCGGGCGTGTTCTCCCAGTTCAATGAGGAGACGCCCTCAAACGATCTCATCAACACCGACTTCGTCATCGGCTTCCCGGTGACCTATCGCAGCGCCGCGTTCTCCGCGCGCGGGCGCCTCTACCACCAGAGCTCCCACCTGGGCGACGAGTTCATCCTCCACAACAACCCCACGCGCATCAATCTGAGCTTCGAGGCGCTCGAGCTCCTGGGCGCACTCGATTTCGGCAGCTTCCGGGCGTACGGAGGGGGCGAGTACCTCATCCGGCACGAGCCGTCGGACCTGAAGCCCGGGCTGATCCATGCGGGCTTCGAGTACCGGATGCCGGGGCGCGGCGTGCGATTCGGCCGGTCGGGCGACGGCCGGCTCATCGCCGCGCTCGACGCCAAGTCGTCGCAGGAGCGCGCCTGGCAGACGGGCTGGAGCGTGCGAGCGGGGATCGAGTTCCAGCCCAACGGCACGGCAACGGAACCGCGGCGGCTGAGCGTGCAGCTGCAGGCGTACGACGGCCCGGCGCCTTACGGACAGTTCTATCTCGACAACGTGAAGTCGGTGGGGCTGGGATTGCACTTCAGCTTGTAGGTGGCACCTGGGAGAGTCCTACGCGTCGCACGATCTCTATCACGCGGGGCAGATTCAACTGATAAAGGCTCTCCGCCTTACTCACCCTTGAGTCTCTCCAGCTCCCGCCGCTCTTTCTTCGTCGGCCGCCCCTTGCCGTCGTAGCGGAGCGACGGCGCCACGCGGAGCTGCTCGGCGAGCCGCTCCCGCACGCGCCGGCCCTCGGGATCCTCGGCGAACAGCGTCGCGGCCTGTGCCGGCGGCCCGCGGTGGGCCGCCACGCCGCGCACGACCACGCGATACTCGAACGGGCCCCGCCGCACCCGTAGCTGGTCGCCGACGGCGACCGACTTGGCGCGCTTGGCGCGCGCCCCGTTCACTTCGACGCGTCCGGCGGCGATCGCGGCGGCTGCGAGCGCGCGGGTCTTGAAGAAGCGGGCCGCCCAGAGCCAGCGATCCAGGCGCACGCGCTCCCCTGACAACTCGGCCATTGGGTGCCTCCACGCGAGGCCGTCGCTGTGCGTATAATGGGAACCGCGGCCCCGCCAAACCCTTATCACTCAGAGCATAATGCCTGCTCCGGTAGCGAATCCCCCCGTCCTCCGCCGCGCGTTGCGAGCTGGAACGCTCGGCGCGGCGCTGGCGGCGCTGCCGCTCGGCTGCGGCACGCGGGGGGTCCGCGGCGTCGCCGGGACGGCGCCCGCCCCCAACGTGGCCTGGATGCCGCCCCGTCAACCGGCCGCTGCCGCCGAGTCCGCGCCCGCGCCGGAGCTGCCACCCGGGCTCGCCGAGCGGATCGCGCGGCTCCAGCTGGCCGACGTCATCGACATCGCGCTGCGGAACAATACGGCCACGAGCGCGGCCTGGGCCGACGCCAGGTCCGCCGCTGCCAGCTACGGCGCGGCGAAGGGGCAGTACTACCCCACCGTGTCGGTCAACGGCACCCTCACCACCATTCGCCGAACGGTTCCGTCCGCGGGGCAGCAGGCCGTGAAGCAGCAGTTCTACGGACCGACGCTCAACCTGTCGTGGCTGTTGCTCGACTTTGGGGGGCGCGCCGGCTCGATCGACGTGGCCCGGCAAGCGCTGCTCGCCGCAGACTGGACGCACAACGCCACTTTGCAAGGCGTTGTGCTCACGGTCGAGCAAGCCTACTTCCTGTACCTGGGTTCCAAGGCATTGCTCGACGCCCAGCAAACGACGCTCACGGAGGCGCAGACGAATCTCGCGGCCGCGCAGCAACGACACCGGGTCGGTCTCGCCACGATCGCCGACGTGCTCCAGGCGAGGACCGCGCTGTCGCAAGCCCGGCTGGCGCTCGAGGCGACCCAGGGCCAGCTCGAGACGACGCGCGGCGCCCTGGCGCTGTCCATGGGTGTGCCGGCGAACGTCCCGTACGACATCGAGGTGGTGCCGGACACCACGACCGCGGTCGGCGTGCTGGAGGGTGTGGACACCCTGATCGCGCGGGCGATGCGCGAGCGACCCGACCTCGCGGCCCAGCGCGCGCAGGCCGACCAGGCGCGTGCTCGGGTGAGGGTGGCCCGCTCGCAGGCGCTCCCCACGCTCTCGGTGGGCGGGAATGCCGGTGAGACATATTTCATCAACCCGGCGACCAACGCCGCCCCCTCGGGCAACAGCTACACGGCCACCCTGACGCTTTCAATCCCGCTGTTTTCGGGGTGGTCGCAGATTTACAACGTGAAGGCCGCGTCCGCCGCCGCCGACGCAGCTGCCCAGCGGGCGCAGGGGTTCGAGCAGCAGGTGGTCTACCAGGTCTTCACCGCCTACTACGCGCTCCGCACCGCCACGCAGCAGGTGCGGACCAGCCGTGACCTGCTTGCCAGCGCCACCGAATCGGAGCAGGTGGCGTTGGGGCGCTACAAGGCGGGGGCCGGGAGCCTGCTCGACCTGCTGACCGCGCAGACGGCGCTCGCGAGTGCCCGAGCACAGGTCATCCAGGCGCGTTTCTCCTGGAACACGGCGCTCGCTCAGCTCGCGCACGACGCGGGGATCCTCGGGCTCGACGGATCGAGCCCGCTGCGCTTGCAACCGGACACGACGGGACTGAACAAATAGATGAAGACCACACCCGCTGCCGCGGCCCTGTCCCTGCTCGTCGTGCTCGGCTGCTCCCGCAAGGGCGCTGGCGCGGTGGCCCGCATCCCCGTCACGGTGGCGCGCGCCGAGCAGCGTGCCGTGCCGTATGAGATCATCGCCACCGGAGCGGTCGAGCCGCGCCAGACCGTTGCCGTCCAGTCGCAGGTGACGGGTGTGCTCACCCAGGTGGAGTTCCGCGAAGGGGACGAGGTGGTCGCGGGGCAGGTGCTGTTCCGGATCGACCCGCGGCCGTTCCAGGCGGCGCTCGACCAGGCGCGGGCGATGCTCGCCCGCGACCTGGCGCAGGCGCAGAGCGCGCAGCTCGACGCGCAGCGCTACGCGGAGCTGGTGAAGCAGGACTACGTCACGCAGTCCGACTACGAAGCGAAAAAGGCCGCGGCCGAAGCACTTCAGGCGGTGGTGCGGGCGGACTCGGCCGCAGTCGCGAGTGCCGAGCTGAATGTCGACTGGGCGACGATCCGCGCTCCGATCGCCGGGCGCACCGGACGGCTGCTGGTGCGCGAAGGAAACCTGGTGCGCGCCAATGCCAATGCCACCGACCCGCTCGTCGTGATCAACCAGATCCATCCCATTCTCGTCCGGTTCGCAGTCCCCGAAGCACACCTCGCCGACATCCAGCGGTACCGCAAGAACCGGCTACCCGTGCTCGTCAGCCCCTCGAAGACCGATACGGTGTTCGCCGAGGGAACGCTGACCTTCGTCGATAACAGCGTCGACACGACGACCGGGACCGTGCTGCTCAAGGCGGAATTCCCCAACCGGGACAGTGCCTTGTGGCCGGGCGAGTTCCTGAACACGCGGTTGCAGCTGTACATCGAGGACAAAGCGTTGGTGGTCCCGTCGCAGGCGGTGATGAGCGGCCAGCAGGGGAGCTATCTGTTCGTGGTCAACCAAGATGGCACGGCGCGGTCGCAGCCCGTGACCGTCGAGCGTACCGCGGGCGCCTACGCGGTCCTCACGCAAGGCGCGGGCGTGAGCGTGGGAGACGAGGTCGTGACCGACGGTCAGCTGCGCCTGGTCCCGGGCGCACCCGTCGAGATCAAGGGGGTCGCCGAACCCGCCCGCGAGCTGGAGGCCGACAAATGAACATCTCCGAGCTGTTCATCAAACGGCCCGTCATGACGACGCTCGTCATGATGGGCATCCTGCTGTTCGGGATCATGGCGTACCGCCTGCTGCCGGTGAGCGACCTGCCGAACGTGGACTTCCCCACGATCACGGTGAACGCGAGCCTCCCGGGCGCGAGCCCCGAGACGATGGCCTCCGCCGTGGCGACGCCGCTCGAGAAACAGTTCTCGACCATCGCCGGCCTCGACCAGATGACGTCCACCTCGAACCTGGGCAGCACGAGCATCACGCTGCAGTTCACGCTCGACCGCGACATCGACGCGGCCGCGCAGGACGTGCAGGCGGCCATCTCCAAGACACTGCGCCAGCTGCCGAGCACCATTCTCCCGCCCACCTATCAGAAGGTGAACCCCGCCGATTCGCCGATCGTCTACTACGCGCTCAGCTCGAAGACGCTGTCGCTGTCGGCGCTCGACGAGTACGCGGAGACCTTCATCGCCCAGCGCCTGTCCACGGTGAGCGGGGTGGCGCAGGTGCAGGTGTACGGCGCCGCCAAGTACGCGGTCCGCATCCAGCTGGACCCGAAGGCCCTCGCGACGCGCGGCATCGGGATCAACGAGGTCGCGGACGGGATCGCCGCGGGCAACGTGAACCTCCCCACCGGTATCCTGTGGGGGCCGCATCGGGCCTATACCGTGGAGGCGAACGGGCAGCTGCAGAACGCGGCGGAGTTCCGGCCGCTGATCGTCGCGTACAAGAACGGCGCGCCGGTACGCCTGCAGGACGTGGGGCAGGTGCTGGACGACGTGCAGGACAACAAGAGCGCCGCCTGGTTCAACGGCAACCGCGCGATCGTGCTCGCGGTCCAGCGGCAGCCGGGCACGAACACGGTGGCCGTCGCGGGCCGCGTGCGCACCGTCATGGCGAGGCTCAAACAACAGCTCCCCGCCTCCGTGGACCTGCAGCTGCGCTACGATCGCTCCGACTCGATCCAAGCGTCGCTCTCCGACGTGCGGTTCACGCTGCTGCTCACGCTCTGCCTCGTCGTCCTCGTCATCTTCTTGTTCCTCCGCAACGTGTCGGCGACGATCATCCCGAGCCTGGCGCTGCCGTTCTCGCTCGTCGGCACGTTCACCGTGATGTACCAGCTCGGCTACAGCCTCGACAACCTCTCGATGATGGCGCTCACGCTGTCGGTCGGGTTCGTCGTGGACGACGCCATCGTGATGCTCGAGAACATCGTGCGCCACATGGAGCAGGGCACGCCGCCGCTGCGCGCGGCGTTTGACGGGGCGCGCGAGGTGGGATTCACCATCCTGTCCATGACGCTGTCGCTCGCCGCCGTGTTCTTGCCGGTACTGTTCATGGGCGGGATCATCGGGCGGCTGTTCCATGAGTTCGCCGTGACGATCGGGGCCGCGATTCTCGTCTCGGGTGTCGTGTCGTTGACCCTGACGCCGATGCTGTGCAGCCGCTTCTTGCGGGCCGCCGGCCGGGAGCAGCACGGCAAGCTGTACCAGGCATCCGAGCGGGTGTACGAGAAGACGTTGCGGTGGTACGAGCGGAGCCTCAGGTGGGTGATGCAGCGGCGCCCCGCGGCGCTCGCCTTCTCCATCGCGATCCTCGCGGCGACGGTCGTGCTGTTCGGCGTGGCACCGAAAGGCTTCCTGCCGAGCGAGGACAACGCGCAGATCTTTGGGATCACGGAGACGGTCCAAGGGACCTCGTTCGACGACATGGTGGCGCACCAGCAGCAGGTGATGGCCGTGCTGCAGCAGGACCCGGCCGTCACCGGCGTCATGTCGTTCCTGGGCGGCGGCACCATCAACCAGGGCCGCGTGTTCTTGCAGCTCAAGCCCCGCTCGCAGCGCAACATGAGCGTGGACCAGATCATTCGCGCCTACTCGGGCAAGCTCGCCGGCATCCCGGGGATCCAGGTGTTCCTCCAGAACCCGCCGCCGATCCGGATCGGCGGCCGCCTCTCGAAGAGCCTGTATCAGTTCACGCTGCAGAGCCCCGACATGACGACCTTGTACCAGAGCTCGAAGCAGCTCGAGGCCCGGTTGCGCCAGCTGCCGGGGCTCTTGAACGTGACGAGCGACCTGCAGATCTCGAACCCCCAGGCGACGGTGACCATCAACCGCGACCGCGCGGCGGCGCTGGGCGTGACGGCCGAGCAGGTGGAGCAGGCGCTGTACGACGCGTACGGCTCGGGCCAGGTGTCGACCATTTACACCCCCACGAACCAATACTGGGTGGTGATGGAGCTGCTGCCGGACTACCAGCGCGATCTCTCGGCGCTCAACCTGCTCTACATCCGCTCCCGCACGGGGCCGCTGGTCCCGCTCGCGTCGCTCGCGAACATCACCTCCTCGGTCGGCCCGCTCACCGTGAACCACTCGGGGCAGCTGCCTTCGGTGACGGTCTCGTTCGATCTCCAGCCGAACGTCTCGCTCGGAACCGCGGTCGCGGACGTGCAGCGCGTCGCCCGCCAGGTGCTGCCCGCGAGCGTCACGACGTCGTTCGGCGGCACGGCGCAGGCGTTCCAGTCGAGCCAGACCGGCCTCGTGTTCCTGCTCATCCTCGCCGTCCTGGTGATCTATCTCGTACTCGGCATCCTGTACGAGAGCTTCATTCACCCGCTCACGATTCTCTCGGCGCTGCCGTTCGCCGGGTTCGGCGCGCTCGTGACGCTGCTGCTGTTCCGGATCGAGCTGTCGGTGTACGCGTTCGTGGGCATCATCATGCTCGTGGGCCTCGTGAAGAAGAACGGCATCATGATGATCGACTTCGCGCTCGAGGCGCAGCGCACTGAGGGCAAGTCGCCGACCGAGGCGATCCTGCAGGCGTGCAGCATCCGGTTCCGGCCCATCATGATGACCACCATGGCCGCGTTGATGGGCACCCTGCCGATCGCGCTGGGCGTGGGTGCGGGCTCCGAGTCGCGGCGGCCGCTCGGCATCGCGGTCGTCGGCGGCCTCGCGTTCTCGCAGTTCGTCACCCTGTACGTGACGCCGGTGATTTACACCTACCTGGACCAGGTGCAGCGCTGGCTGGGGCGGACGTCGCTGGCGCGCGCGGGAGCGGAGCCGCTGCCGGCGCCCGCACCAGCGGACTGACGGCAAGCAGCGGCGCCGAGTGGCGGTCCCGGCGGTGGCCTCCACTGCGGGAACCGGCAGCGCCGGAGGCGAAGGTCCGGGGTGCGGGTGGGAGGGGAAGTCAGGGACCCCGAGCCGGAGTGCTGCCGGTTCCCGCAGCTACCCGCTTCGTCAGGGCACGCTAACTTCTCTGCCATGCACGCATGGCAAGCCTGGCTCGTCGCGGCGCTGCTCCTCTTCGTGGCCGAGATGGTCGCGCCGGGATTCTGGCTGCTTTCGGTCGCCGTGGGGTGCCTCGCGGCCGGCCTCGTCTCGCTCGTGGCCCCGGGCGCGCTGGTGCCGGCGCTCAGCTTCGCGGCCGGCACGCTCCTGTCCCTCGTGGGCGTGCGTCCCTTCCTCGTCAAGTACCTCCAGCCGCGCGCCGGGGCGCTCAAGACCAACGTGGATGCCTTGGCCGGCAAGGTGGGGATCGTGTCGGAGCGCATCGACCCCGGCACGGCGAAGGGCCGGGTGCAGGTGGACGGCGAGGATTGGCGCGCCGCGTCGCTCATGGACACGGCGCTCGAGCCGGGCACGCGGGTGATGGTGGTGCGGGTGGAGGGCGCAACCCTGTACGTCGACAAGGAGATGTGAGGGATGGACAACCTCGGCGCGCTCATCGTCCCCGCCGCGATCGCGCTGTTCGCGATCTCGATCGTCGCGCGCGGCATCCGCATCGTGCAGCAAGCCCAGACGATGATCATCGAGCGCCTGGGCAAGTACCATCGTACCCTGTCCTCGGGGGTGAACCTGATCATCCCCATCATCGACAAGCCGCGGGCGATCGACTGGCATCAGGTGATCGTCACGCCGGCCGGAGAGTCGTTCGCGCGCCATTTCCGCACGGACAAGATCGACCTGCGCGAGACGGTGTACGTCTTCCCGCGCCAGAACGTGATCACCAAGGACAACGTGGTGGTGGAGATCGACGCGCTGATCTACTCCCAGATCACCGACCCGGTCCGCGCGACCTACGAGATCGCGAACCTGCCGGACGCGATCGAGAAGCTGACCCAGACCACGCTGCGCAACGTGATCGGGGAGATGGAGCTGGACCACGTGCTCTCCTCCCGCGACACCATCAACGCCAAGCTGCGCGAGATCCTGGACGAGGCGACGCACAAGTGGGGCGCGAAGGTGAGCCGCGTCGAGCTCAAGGACATCAACCCGCCGCGCGACATCCGCGACGCGATGGAGAAGCAGATGCGAGCCGAGCGCGATCGCCGCGCGGCGATCCTCACGGCGGAGGCCGAGAAGCAGTCGCGCATCCTGCAGGCCGAGGGCATCCGGCAGTCGGAGATCAACAAGGCCGAAGGCGAGAAGCAGGCGAAGATCCTCTCCGCCGAGGCGGAGGCGGCCGCGCGGCTCAAGGTGGCCGACGCCGAGGCCCAGGCCATCGAGCGGATCACGACCGCCATCAAGGGAACCGGGGGCGATCCCGCGCGATACTTGATCGCGATCCGCTATATCGAGGCGCTCAAGGACATGGTCACGAGCCCGCAGAGCAACAAGGTGATCTACCTGCCCTACGAGGCGACGGGCGTGCTGTCGTCGCTGGGCGGCATCCGGGAGATGCTGGCGGCGCCATCGGAAAAAGGCGAGAAACACGCATGAACTGGAAGACGATTGCAGCCCTCGCGCTGGCAGCGGTGTCACTATCCGCCTATCCGGCTAACCGCCTACCCGTCTGTGATTCCGACAACGGCGGTCTCACCCTGCCGGCGGGCTTTTGCGCCCTCGTCGTCGCCGATCAGGTCGGTGCGCCGCGCCACATCGCCGTCGCGCCGAACGGCGACCTCTTCGTGGCCCTCGAGAGCCGCGGGGCATCGGGGGGTGTCCTCGCGCTGCGGGACACCTCGGGCGACGGGAAGGCCGATCTCGTCGAGCGCTTCGGCGTGGAGGGCGGCACCGGGGTCGCGCTCGGCAACGGGGCGCTGTACGTCAGCACCAGCTCCACCGTGTATCGCTACGCGATGCGCGCGGGCAGCCTCAAGCCGCTCGGCGCGCCCGACGTGATCGTGAAGGATCTGCCGACCGGGGGACACAGCGCGCGTAACCTCGCGCTCTCGGCCGACGGCAAGACGCTGTTCGTCAACGTCGGCTCGCCCTCAAACTCTTGCCAGGTGGCCGATCGCGCGCTCGAGTCGCGCGGCAAGGATCCCTGCCCCGAGCTCGCCACGCGCGCCGGGATCTGGCGCTTCGACGCGACCGCGCCGAACCAGACCGAGGACGAGAAGCGCTACGCCACGGGCATCCGCAATGCCGTGGGCCTCGCCTTCGCGCCCGACGGCCAGCTGTGGGCGACCCAGCACGGTCGCGACCAGCTCGGCCAGAACTGGCCGAAGCTGTTCACGGTCGAGCAGAACGCCGAGAAGCCGTCCGAGGAGTTGGTGCGGGTGAGAGAGCGCGACGACTTCGGCTGGCCGTACTGCTATCACGATCTCGAGCTCGGCCATCTCGTCCTCGCCCCGGAGTACGGCGGGGACGGCAAGCAGGTCGGCCGCTGCGCGCAGAAGCAGGAGCCGGCGGTCGCGTTCCCGGGGCACTGGGCGCCCGACGGACTGACGTTCTACACGGGCGCGCCGCTCCCCACCCAGTTCCCCGCACGCTACATGGGCGGCGCGTTCATCGCGTTCCACGGCTCGTGGAACCGCGCGCCGTTGCCGCAGGCCGGCTATCGTGTGGTGTTCGTGCCGTTCCGGGACGGCAGGCCCGTCGGGACGTACGAGACGTTCGCCGACGGCTTCTGGCACGAGAACGGCGCAGGCCCGCAGCACCGCCCCGTAGGCGTGGCGGTCGGCCCGGACGGCTCGCTCTACATCACCGACGACGCGGCGGGGCGGATTTGGAGGGTGATGTACAAGGGCGGTCAAGGGCGGTAGACGGCGGTCGAGGGCGGTCGAGGTGGCCGGCTATTCCAAGCGCTCGCTGGTCGAGAAGCTGGGGATCAAGCACGGCGCGACGATCGCGATTCTCAATGCCCCGCGCGGCTACGACCGCACGCTCGGGAAGCTCCCCGAGCAAGTGAAGCGCACGGGCGCCGCGACGGGACCAGTCGATTTCATTCAATTCTTTACGCGCCAGAAGCAGGAGCTCGAGCGTGAGTTCGCGGTGCTGGCACGCGCCCTCACCCCCGCCGGCATGTTGTGGATCTCGTGGCCCAAGACGTCCTCCGGAGTGCCGACCGACCTCACCGAGAACGTGATCCGCGCCATCGGCCTCGCGCACGGCCTGGTGGATGTGAAGGTGGCGGCGGTGGACGACGTGTGGTCGGGACTCAAGTTCGTGCGGCGCCTCAAGGACCGTTGAGCTAGATTGGCGGAGCGATGCCCGAGATCGCGTCGCTGGCTCCGCTCACCAAGCTCTCCGAAGAGGAGGAGCTGTTCCGCGACACCGTGCGCGGGTTCGCGGAGCGCGACATCCGGCCGCGTGTGGCGGCCATGGAAAAGGCCGCAGCGATGGACCCGGCGCTGCTCGCCAAGTGCTTCGAGCTGGGGCTCATGGGGATCGAGATCCCGGAGCAGCACGGCGGCGCGGGGGGCAGTCTCTTCATGACCGTACTCGCCGTGGAGGAGCTGTCGGCGATTGACGCCTCCGTCGCCATCTTCGTGGACGTCCAGAACACGCTCGTCAACAACCTGCTCCTCAAGTGGGCGAGCGACGATCTGCGACGCCGCTACCTCCCCCGCCTCGCCGCCGACCTGCTCGGCGCCTATGCGCTCTCCGAGCCAGAGTCGGGGTCCGATGCGTTCGGGCTGCAGACGAAGGCGACCCCGCGCGGCGACCGCTGGATCCTCGATGGGCGCAAGCTGTGGATCACGAACGGAGCGGAGGCCGGGCTGTTCGTCATCTTCGCCAACGTCGACTTCGCGCGGGGGTACAAGGGCATCACGGCGTTCGTGGTGGAGCGTGGCTGCAAGGGCTTCGCGGTCGGTAAGCGGGAGGACAAGCTCGGGATCCGGGCGTCCTCCACCTGCGAGCTGATCCTCGACGGCGTGGAGGTGCCCGCCGCGAACGTGGTGGGCGAGGTCGGGAAAGGCTACAAGGTGGCGATCGAAACGCTCAACACGGGCCGCATCGGGATCGGCGCGCAGATGATCGGGGTGGCGCGCGGGGCATTCGACGCGACCCGCCGCTACGTGAAGGAGCGCAAGCAGTTCGGGCATCCGATCGGGGAGTTCCAGGCGGTGCAGTTCCAGCTGGCGCAGGCGGCGACGGAGCTCGAAGCGGCGCGGCTGATGGTGTACAACGCGGCACGGCTCGAGGACGCGCGCGAGCCGTACACAACGCAGGCCGCGATGGCGAAGCTCTTCTCCTCGCAGGTGGCCGAGCGGGCGACGTCACTCGCCGTGGAGCTGTTCGGGGGATACGGCTACACGAAGGAGTACCCGGTCGAGAAGTTCTACCGCGATGCGAAGATCGGCGCGATCTACGAGGGGACGAGCAACATGCAGTTGAACACCATCGCGAAACAGATATTGAAATAAGCGGTGCCACGTACAAGGGGGTCCATCATGCGGCGTCTCAGTCTAGCGGTTCTGGCCCTGACGGTGCTCGTGTTGCCGGCGGCGGCACAGGGAAGGGGCCCGAAGAAGTACGCGGTCACGACCGATCGGGCGTTGGTGGTGACGAAGGACGTGCTGGTGAAGCAGGGCTACGAAGTCGTGCGGGTGGAGAATAGCGGGCACGACTATGTGGTGTGGTATCGCCGGGGCAACAAGGGGCGGGGCAAGGGCAAGGGCCCGCCGGTCCGCATGGTGATCCACCGCGACCTGGACCGCGTGGTGTTCCTCCAGGCACCGAGCGCGGTTCTCGTGGACATCGACGTGCAGTTGAAGTAGCCACGCTCGTGCACACCGCGCGGCGCACGCTCGGCTTCACGGAGTCGGTCATTCGTGGCATGACCCGGCTCGCGAGCGAGCACGGGGCGATCAACCTCGCCCAGGGATTCCCCAATTTCCCCGCCCCGGACGTCTTGAAGGAAGCCGCCGCGCGCGCGATCCGAGACGACCTGAACCAGTACGCCATCACCTGGGGCGCCAAGCGGCTGCGCGACGCGCTCGCCCGGAAGTACGCCGAGTGGTACGGCATGACGGTCGATCCCGAGACCGAGATCACGGTGACCTGCGGGGCCACCGAGGCGATGGCCTCCGCCCTGCTCGCCGTCGTCGATTCGGGCGACGAGGTGATCGTGTTCGAGCCGTTCTACGAGAACTACGGCCCGGACGCGATCCTGTGCGGGGCGAAACCGGTGTACGTGCCGATGGCGGCGGGCGCAGAGCTCGATCTCGACCGCCTGGGGGCTGTGTTCTCGAAGCACACGCGCGCGATCATCGTCTGCACACCGAACAACCCGACCGGACGGGTGCTGTCGCGCCGCGAGCTCGAGGCGATCGCCGAGCTATGCCGACGGCACGACGCCTACGCGGTGACGGACGAGATCTACGAGCACATCTATTACGAAGGAGAGCACATCCCGATCGCGACGCTCGACGGGATGCGCGAGCGCACCATCACGATCAGCGGGGCGTCGAAGACGTTCAGCGTCACGGGGTGGCGCATCGGCACGATCGTCGCGCCGCCGGAGGCGACGGACGCGATTCGTAAAGTGCACGACTTCCTCACCGTCGGCGCCCCGGCGCCGCTGCAGCAGGCGGTGGCGGTCGGCCTGGAGACCCTGGGCGACGACTACTACGAGACGCTGGCCCGTGACTACCGCGCCCGCCGCGACCTCCTGTGTCGCGCGCTCCGCGACGCCGGACTCCACTGCACGCCGCCCCAAGGCGCGTACTACGTGCTGGCGGACTTTTCGGGTCTCTCGGAGCTGCCGGACGATCAGTTCGCCTACTGGCTGACGCGGGAGATCGGGGTCGCCCCGGTGCCGGGATCGAGCTTCTTCAGTCGCCCCGAGTTGGGCCGCCGGCTCGTGCGGTTCGCGTTCTGCAAGACGGAGGAGCTGCTGCACGAGGCGGCGCGCCGCCTCGCGCGTCTCAAGCGTCCGGCGCGGGCCCAGCCCGCCTAAGGCAAGCCAGCCAGAACAGCGCCCGGCCCGGCACCCCGCTCCAGAACCGCAACCGTCGCTCGGCTCGGGGGTCCGTCCGGTGCTCGGCGCGCCAGCGCGCGCCGACGGCCGCGACGAACGCCGTCCCCAACGCGATGCCGAACGCCGCCCGAGCGAGCGGCGTGTCGTCGAGCACGGCCCATCGGTCCGCTGCGGCCAGCAGGCCCGCCGCCGCGGCGAGCGCCGCGTAGCACACCCCCCGCAGCACCCGCTCGAGACGGGACGCCCCCTCACCGTACAGAAACGCCAGCTCCTCGCGCCGGCGCTCGAACTCCTCCCGGAGCGCGCCGGTCAGGTCTTGCCGCTCGTACCCGGCCTGGAGCAGCCGCCGCACTCGCGCCACCATGACCACGAGCGGCAGCGCCGCGATCAGGGCCACGGCGATGAGGTCGCCGACGCGCACCCACCGATCGGGCGCCGTCGAGGCGTCCAGGCCGAGCAGGGGCAGCGCCAGGCTGGCGAACACCAGGTACAGCCTCGTCGCGGTCGACAGATGCTTGCTCTCGGTGACGAACGCGCGCACGGCCACGGCGGCAGCCTGGGGCCGCACGGCGTCCGCGATGGCAGCGGCGAGCGCCACGCCACTCGAGAATCGCGCCGCCGGGTCCTTGGCGAGACAGCGATCGATGGCCTCGGCGAACCGCCGCGGGATGCCGGGAGCGACCGAGGCGAGGGCCGGCGCCGGATCGGTCACGTGCTGCGCGAGCACTGTCATCGGGTCCGATCCCTCGAATGGCAGGCGACCCGACAGCGCGTAAAACCCGACCACACCCAGCGAGTAGATGTCACTGCGCTCGTCGAGCGGCCCTCCGCCCGCCTGCTCCGGGCTCATGAACTCAGCCGTGCCGAGCAGATGAGGGCCCGTCGTGGCGGGACCCGAGCTCACACGCGCGATGCCGAAGTCGGAGACGAGCGCCCGGCCGGTCGCGCTGTCGAGCAGGATGTTGTCGGGCTTCACGTCGCGGTGCACGATGCCGTGTGCGTGCGCGTGATCGAGTGCCAGCGCCACCTCCTGGAGCAGACGGGCGGCCTCCGGCACGCCAAGCGGCCCCGAGCCCCGCACCCGCTGCCCCAGCGTCTCCCCGCGCACGTACGCCATCGAGAAGAAGACGAACGAGCCCACCTCGTCCACCGCGAAGATGGGGACGATGTTCGGGTGCGACAGTCGCGCCGCGGTGCGGGCCTCGCGCAGAAAGCGCTCGCGGGCCGCCGGCTGGGCCGCCTTCGCCGGAGGCAGCAGCTTGACCGCGACCGGCCGCTCGAGCCGCACCTCGCGGGCCAGGTAGACCATCCCCATGCCGCCGCGACCGAGAGGACGGTCCAGCACGTAACGGCCGGCGAGCGCTTGCTGCAGGGCCTGGAGGGGAACGTCAGGCGCGGTCACGGCCTACGTACCCCGGGGGTTGCAGCCGGGGTTCCGCGGGAGGCAACCCTGGCGCGAAGCGGCGTCAGTTCCCGGGACGGACCTCCAGCCGATACTGGTCCCCGATGTTGCTGTATCCCGCCACGACCGCGTAGTACGTCCCCGGCGCCAGAAAGTCGCTGACCCGTGAGCACAGGTTGCCACCCAGCAATCCGAGGTCGGGGTAGTACTGGAAGTCGATGTCGTCGTTGGAGTCGATCAGGTTCCCCAGGTCGTCGAACAGGAACAGATAAGTGTCGTCGCCGAGGCCGAACCCGCACGCGCCGTTCCAGGCGGAGGTCTCGAAGGTATAGGGCCCCGCGGTCACGATGGTCACGCGGTAGGAGTCCACGTCCGACGGCGGTCGGGTCGCGTTGATGTACGTGCCCGCATACATGGGGTCCGCATCGCTGGCCGCGTCGTTCGGCTCGCGCTCCAGCGGCAGCCCGACCAAGAACGGCGCCGCGTACGTGCCGGCGCCGGCGACGCTCAGCGTCGTCGGAGTGGCAATGCCGCCGAAGGCGCCGAGCCGGCGGCCGGGGCGCCCGATGATACCATCGTTCGATTCGTCCTCCCCCGCGAAGACCTGGTACGCACCGTCGCTCAACCCCGTGAACGCGAACGAGCCGTCGGCGCCGACGGGCTGAGTCACCACCACCGATCCGGTGGCCGCGTTGTAGAGCCGCGCGAACAGGTGGTGCGGCAGCGACAGCGTCTGCGTGAGGCTGTTGCGCGCGTTCACGATCCCGGCGCCGTACAGCACGTCCGGGCCGTTGTTGTCGACGTCCACGGCGAACTGCGTGAGGCGGTTCCGCAGCGCCGCGGCCGTCAGCCCCGGCTCCCGGGCGAGCAACAGCGCGGCCACCCCCGTCACATGCGGGGCCGCCATCGACGTCCCCTCATAGAACGCGTACGTCGGCGTGCCGGCCTGAAAATTCCACACCGTCGAGAAGACGCCCAAGGTCGGGTCGCCGGAGGACATGTCGCCACCCGGCGCCGCGATGCCGATGGTCGGCCCGTAGGATGAGTAGAACGCCAGCCGGCCATCGGGTCCGACGGCCGAGACCGAGAGCACCTGAGGATAGGCGGCCGGGTAACTCGGGTCGGAGGTCCCGGAGTTCCCGGCGGAAGCGACGAGCAGCGCTCCCGCATTGGCCGCCGCGACCACGGCGTTCTCTATCACCGCGCTCGGGGGCCCGCCGAAGCTCATGTTGATGATCCGGGCTCCCGTGGCGGGGTGCACCGTCCCGCCCGCCCCGTTGTCCGCGGGGAGCCCGGCCGCGTAGAGAATCCCCTGGGCGATGTCGTAATCGGTTCCGCCGCCAACGACGTCGAACGCGCGCACCGGCCGGATGCTCACGCTCCAGTTCACCCCTGTGCCGCCGGTGCCGTTATTGCCGGTCGCACCGATCGTCCCCGCGACGTGCAGGCCGTGATCTCCTGCCGCGGAGGGACCGATGATGCAGCCCGAGACGAAGTCGATGTCGTAGGACATCGGATCCGTCGGATCGGGGTCGTAGCCGTCCCCGTCCCCGGAGCGATCGGTGGTGCCGCCGGAGCAGAAACTCAAGGTATAGGACGTGTCGTCCACGAAGTCGTACCCGTCGCTCGTCAGGTTCCCGAGGACGTCGGGGTGATCGAACCGCGTTCCGTCATCCACGATCGCGACGAGCACGCTGGCGCTGCCGGTGGTGAGGTCCCACGCGCGCGGCAGGTCGATCAGGCCGTAATGCCACGCCTGGTACACTGCGAAGGAATCGGTCGCCGTCCTGGCGGGCGCCGCGCCGCGACCCTCCCCGGCCACGTGGCTCCAGAGGATCCCGTTGCGCTCCACTGTGGCGATGCTCGCGTCGGCACGCAGTGAGGCTGCGACGTCGTCCAGCAGCTCTGGCGCGGCGACCCGCAGCCGCGCCGCCAACAGTGCTGGGGAGACACCGACGACCCGCGCCAGTCCGGCGGCGACGTGGGGCGCGAGATGCGAGCGGATCGCCTCGCCCACGGCGCGCGCCACGCCGGGCCTTGCCAGCTCGGGGGAGCCGAGCGACGGAGCGCCGAGCGGCCTGGGTCGGAACGTGACGAGCAGCTCGTTCGTCCTGAACTGTGGCGGCTGCACACGCTGCACCATGCTCCGGGCCGCAACTGAGCGAGCGGCGAGCGCCGCCGGCTGTTTCGCGGAGAGAGACGGGACACGGAAGACGGGACCGACCCCGGTCGCGTCCGCCCCCACGCGCTGCACGCGCGGCGGAGCGAGCATGCCTTTGGTGACGGACACCGTCCCCGCGATCCGTGCGTCGACCGCGCTCGCCAGGAACGTGACGGGCGAACCCAGGGCGTTCGAGGCGCTCGCCGTGACTGTCTGGTTGTTGCTCCCGACCGCGTTGCCGAGCGTGAGCATCGCGCTGGCGAGGCCACTCCCGTTCGTGGTCGGGCTGGCGGGTGACACACTACCGCCGCCGGCCGTCACGGCCCACGTCACGCTCAGCCCGCTGACCGGTTGCCCCGCGGCATCGATCGCCTTCACGACGAACGGGGCCCCGAGGGGGGTACTCACGCGACCTGTCTGGGCGTCTCCCGAGACGGGCGTGAGCACTACGACCGATGGACTGGTGGACTCCTTGCTACAGGCGAGGGCGACAGCGACTGCGACGAGTGAGAGCCGTTTCATGGTTGCCTCCCCAGCGAAGGCGGATATCATGCGGCGAGAACGGCAGCATGGTAAGGGCAGCGCCTCGCCTCCTAGACACCCACCCCTGAGGCGCGGCAGATTCTGCCCCCTATGCCCGACCACCAACCGTACGTCCCAGCGTCCCAGTCGCCCCCCGAGCTGACGGCGCGCGCCCTGGTCGTGGGCGTGGCGCTCGGGCTCATCTTCAGCGCGTCGAGCGTCTACCTCGCCCTCAAGATCGGGCTCACCGTGAGCTCCTCCATCCCGATCGCGGTCCTCTCGATCACGATCTTTCGCGCCCTGGGCCGCACCTCGATCCTCGAGAACAACATCGTGCAGACGACGGGCTCGGCCTCGGACTCGGTGGCGGCCGGTGTCGTCTTTACCATCCCGGCGATCCTGCTGATGGGCTACGACTTGGACATCAGCCGGGTGGCAGTCCTGGCCACGGTCGGGGGGCTGATGGGCGTGTTGATGATGATCCCGTTGCGTCGCGCCTTGATCGTGAAGGAGCACGACACGCTGATCTACCCGGAGGGCACGGCCTGCGCCGAAGTGCTGATCGCCGGAGAGGAGCGCGGCCTACAGGCCAAGCGCGTGTTCCAAGCGTTCGGTCTGGGATTCGTCTACAAGTTTCTGATGGGCGGGCTGAAGCTCTGGCCCGACGTGCCGGGCTGGGCGCTCCGCTTCTATCCGGGGGCCGCGATCTCCAGCGAGATCTCCCCCGAGCTGATGGGGGTCGGCTATATCATCGGCCCCAGGATCGCGGGCTACCTGTTCGCCGGCGGCTGCTTCGCCTACCTGGTCCTCGCCCCCGCCATCAAGCTGGTGGGCTCCGGGCTGAGCGAGCCGTTCGGGTTCCCGGCGGTGAAGCTGATCCGCGACATGAGTCCGGGCGAGCTGCGCTCCAGCTTTATCTTTTACATCGGTGCCGGCGCCGTCGCGTCGGCCGGGATCATCGCGCTGGCCCGCTCGCTCCCGACCATCATGAGCTCGTTCGCCTCGAGCCTCAAAGACCTGCGCGACTCGCGCCTCGGCCAGGCCGTCACCAAGCTGCGCACCGACGACGATCTCCCGATCTCGCTCACCGTGGGCGGCTCGGTGGCGCTCGCCATCGTGCTCACGCTGCTGCCGCAGGTGGGCGTCAACCTGCTCGGCGCGATCCTGATCGTCATCTTCGGGTTCTTCTTCGCCACCGTCTCCTCCCGCATCTGCGGCCAGATCGGATCGTCCGCCAACCCGATCTCGGGCATGACCATCGCGGCACTGCTCGGCACCTGCCTGATATTCGTGGCCATCGGGTGGACCGGCGTGGACCACCGCGTGCAGGCGATCTCAATCGCCGCCGTCGTCGCCGTCGCCACCGCCAACGCCGGCAACACGTCGCAAGACTTGAAGACTGGCTTCCTCGTCGGCTCCACCCCGCGGCGCCAACAAATCGCCATCCTGGTGGGTGCGATCGGCTCGGCGCTCGTCGTGGGGTGGACCCTCACCCTGCTGAACCGCTCGTACACCTATCCGATCCCAGAAAGGCACCCTGCCTTCGGCGCGCAGGCATTGGCGCCGGCGATCGGCGGCCGGGCGCCGGTGGAGGTGCTGCCGGCGACCATGTCGGGCTTCCGCGTCCCGGGCAGCGACTCCGTCGACCGCGCCACCTATCAGGTGGTCCGCGTGTACGTCGTCACCGAGGGCGTGGCGGCCGGCAAGTACTTGATGGACCCGGCGAGCCACGAGCTGCGCTACGTGCTCGACCCCGGCATCGGGGGGCGCATCCACGACTATCGGGGCAAGATGGTTCCCCGGCTCGATTCCCCCAAGGCCACCATCATGGCGCTCATCACCGATGGAATCCTCACCCGCAAGCTGCCGTGGGTCCTGGTGCTACTCGGCGTGTTCATCACGATCGCGATCGAGCTGATGGGGGTGCAGGCGCTGCCCGTCGCGGTCGGTGTTTACCTTCCCATCTCCACGTCCTCGGCGATGTTCGCAGGCGGCGTCGTGCGTTGGCTCATCGAGCGCCGCGCGCAGGCACGGCAACAGTCGATCGCCGAGCTCGAGTCGGGGCCGGGGGTGCTGTTCTCGAGCGGCTTGATCGCGGGCGGTGCGATCTGCGGGATCGTGCTCGCCGCGGTCGCCGGCGTGCTGGGCTCGGCCGACGCCCTCGCCGAGCGCGTGCCGGTGTTCCACGCTCTCGGCGCCCTCCCGGACTCGAACCTGCTCGCCTTCGTGCTGTTCGCGGCGCTGGGCGCGACGCTCTATCGGGTCGCGCTGCGCCACGAGTGACGACCGAAGGGCTGCGTCGGGGCGCAGGGCAGTGTAGGGGCGTAGCATGCTGCGCCCCTACATTTCGGCGGATGCCACATCCCCTGGCCTAGCATGCGCGTCGTTTCTCTCTTGCCCGCCGCCACCGAAATCGTGGCCGCCTTGGGCGCCGGCGGTTACCTCGTCGGGGTGTCGCACGAGTGCGACTACCCGCCCGAGGTGCGGGCACTGCCACGCGTGACCCGCACGCGCATCGATGCGACGCGGGCCTCGGGCGACATCGATCGCGCCGTGACCGAGGCGCAGCGCGCCGGCACGTCCGCGATCGAAGTGGACGTCGAGCTCGTCGCCCGGCTGCGGCCCGACGTCATCATCGGACAGGCGCTGTGCCCCGTCTGCGCCGTGGGCCCGGGAGACCTGGAGCGCCTGGTCGCCACGCTGATGCCCACGCCCTGGGTGGTGACGTTGCACGCCCACACGCTCGAGGGCGTGTTCGCGGACATGCGCAAGGTCGGCGAGGCCGTCGAGCTGAAGGACGAGGCGGCCGAGCTGGTGTTGGGGCTGCGGTATCGGCTGGACCGGCTGCGGAAACGAACCGACGTAGGGTCACGGCATGCCGTGCCCCTACCGCAACGCGCGGGCGTCCTCGTCCTCGAATGGCTGGATCCTCCCTACGTCGCGGGCCACTGGGCCCCGGAGCTGGTGGAGGTGGCGGGCGGCCGCGCCCTCGCCGCGGCGCCCGGCGAGCCGTCGCGCATCCACCCGTGGCCGGAGCTCGTCGCGCTGGCACCCGATCTCGTCGTGATCGCGCTGTGCGGCTTCGACGTGGCGCGCGCCCGGACCGAGTTCGCCGCGGTGACGGACCCGAACGCACGAACGCTGTTTACGCGCCGTGTCGAGTTTCTCGACGGCAACGCCTATACTTCACGCCCGGGGCCACGTCTGGTGGACGCGGCCGAGCTGCTCTCCCAGTTGATCCCTCGTTGACGGTCGAGCCGAGGATATGGTGATCGGCTTTCTGCTCCTGCTGCTGCAGCACCCCACCGAGACGCTGCGACTCTACGCGGTGGGGGACATCAACCTCGGGCGCCGCGTGGCGAAACAGCGGCTGCTCGAGGGTGACACCCTGTACTCGTTCCGCGTACTCCTCGATACCCTGCGCGGTGCGGACATCACCTTCGGCAATCTCGAGAGCCCGATCACGCCCGACAGCCACCCGGTACCCGACTCCGTGAGCGTGTTCACCGCGCCTCCCGCCGCCGCCGGGGCGCTGGCGCGCGCGGGGTTCGACATCGTAAGCACCGCGAACAACCACGCCTGGGACGGGGGTCAGGCAGCGGTCGAGGAGACGATGCGCCAGCTCACGCGGGCGGGCGTGCTGTTTGTCGGCTCCGCCTACGGACGCGACATGGCCGAGCAACCTGTCATCGTGTGGCGACGGGGCTGGCGGGTCGCGTTTTTCGCGGTGACGCGCGCCTGGAACCCAGCGCCGTACACGTTCTACGAGCATGCCGGCGCCGCCTGGGTCGCGTGGGGCGACCCATCCTGGATCTATCCCGCGATTCGCGCCCTCAAGGCGAGCGGCCGGGCCGACCTCGTGGTGGTGAGCGTCCACGGGGGACGGGAGTACGCGGATACGCCGCCCCAATACCATCGTGACTTGCTCCACGGGCTGGTGGACGCGGGCGCCGACCTGGTGCTCGCCCATCACCCCCACGTGTTGCAGCCGGTCACCTGGTACCAGGGCAAGCCGATCGTGCAGTCGCTCGGCAACTTCGTGTTCGCGCAAGCAGACCCGTGGACGCAGCTCTCGGCCATCCTGCGGGTCGAGGTCGCGCCTGACAAGACGATGCGGCTCTCGGCGATTCCGGTCCGCGTCGGCCATCAACCGAGCGTAGCGACCGGTGCCGCCGCCGACAGCGTCCACCGTCGGCTCGGCATCCCTCTCTCGACGGTGACCAAGCCATGACGCAAGACACGTTGGATTTTCTGAAACGCCTGCTCGACACCCCCGGCCCCTCGGGCTTTGAGACCGCGCCGGCGCGCGTGTGGCGCGAGGAGGTCAAGCGCTTCGCCGACCAGGTGACCTCGGACGTGCACGGCAACTCGGTCGCCACGCTCAACGCCAAGGGGACGCCGCGCCTCATGCTGGCGGGGCACATCGACGAGATCGGCTTGCAAATCACCCACGTGGACGACGAGGGATACCTCTATTTTGCCGCGATCGGCGGGTGGGATTCCCAGGTGCTGGTCGGCCAGCGGGTCGTGATCACGGGGCCGAAGGGGCCGGTGCGCGGGGTGATCGGCAAGCAGGCGGTGCATCTCATGAAGCGCGAGGACACGGACAAGGTCTCGAAGATCACCGACCTCTGGATCGACGTCGGCACCAGCAGCAAGGCCGAGACCCTGGAGCGGGTGCGCGTGGGCGACCCGGCGGTGCTAGACGCGGACGTGCAGGAGTTCCCGAACGGTCGCATCGTGTCGCGCAGCATCGACAACCGCATCGGCGCGTACGTGGTGGCTGAGGCGGTGCGGCTGCTCGCGCAGGACCGTCCCAAGCACGCGGCCGTGTTCGCCGTGGCGACGACGCGCGAGGAGATCGCGTGGACGGGCGGCGGCGCGCGCACTAGCGCCGTGGGTATCGACCCGCAGGTCGCCCTGGTGGTGGACGTCACCCACGCCACGGACTATCCGGGGGCGGAGAAGAAGCGTGCGGGGGAGCACAAGTTGGGGGGCGGTCCCGCACTGTCGCGCGGCTCCGCGGTGAGCCCGGTGGTGTTCGACCTGCTGGTCCAGTGCGCCGACGCGGAGCAGATCCCCTACAGCGTGCAGGCGGCGCCGCACGACACCGGCACCGACGCCGACGCGATCTACAACGCCCTGCGCGGCATCCCCACCGGGCTCGTGTCCGTCCCCAACCGATACATGCACAGCCCGAACGAAATGGTGGCGCGCGAGGACCTGGAGCGCGCGGCGCGCCTGCTCGCGGCCTTCGCGCGGCGGCTCGACCCCAAGGTCACTTTCATCCCCGGTTGAGAGGTGATCATGGCCACGGACAAGGGACTGATCCTCGTGACCGGTGCCACCGGGCAGCAAGGCGGCGCCGTGACGCGCGAGCTGCTCGGCCGCAAGCGCAAGGTGCGGGTCATGACCCGCAAGCCTGACGGCGACTCCGCCAAGGCGCTCGCGCGGCTCGGCGCCGAGGTCGTACCGGGCGACCTGAACGACACAGAGTCGTTGCGGCGCGCGCTCCAGGGAGCCTGGGGCGTGTTCGCGGTGCAGAACACCTGGGAGGCGGGGGTCGCCGCCGAGGAGGCCCAGGGCAAGCACATCGCGGAGCTCGCGAGGCAGACGGGCGTGCAGCACTTCGTGTACACCTCGGTCGGCTCGGCCCATCGCAAGACCGGCATCCCCCACTTCGACAACAAGTGGCGGGTCGAGGAGACGGTGCGCCAGCTGCGCTTCCCGTCCCACGTCATCATCCGCCCCGTGTTCTTCATGGACAATTTTCTGTCCCCGTGGTTCAAGCCCGGGCTCGACCAAGGGAAGCTCATGATCGGCCTCAAGCCGAACACGGTCCTGCAGATGATCGCGGTCGCGGACATCGGGAAGTACGGCCTGCTCGCGTTCGAGCAGTCCGAGGAGTTGAACCGACGGGAGATCGACATTGCCGGCGATGCGCACACCATGCCGGAGACCGCACAGCTGCTGAGCAAAGCGGCGGGACGGACCATCACGTTCCAGCCGGTGCCGATCGCGGAGGTGCGGAAGGCTAGCGACGACTACGCAATCATGCTGGAATGGTTCGACCGGGTGGGTTACAGCGCGGACATTGCAGGCAACGCGAAGCAGTACGGCGTGAAGCCCACGAAGCTCGCTGACTGGGCGGCGCGGCACCGCTGGTCGTAGCTCAGGCGCGCGGCTTGCCCTTCAGCTCCAACAGGGCCGCCTGCGCGGCGCTGCGGACCTGGCGGTCCCCGTCGTCGGCGAGCCCCTCGAGGGTGCCGACGGCGGGCGGCGTGCCGGCGAGCCGCAGCGCCTCGACCGCCGCCAGCCGCAGCGCGCTCGACGGGCGGCCGAAGACCCCTCCCCCAGGCTGGGAAAACTTGATGAGCGCCTGCACCGCGTCCGGGCTCGCGATGCGGCCGAGCGCGAGGATCAGCTCGCGCTCCACGGCTTCGTCCTTCTCCTCCTCCAGCGCCACGACGAGCGGCATCGCGAGCGCGAACGATTTCCGCCCGCCAATCCCCAGCGCAACCTGCTTCCGGACCTCAGCGGACTTGTCACGCAGTGCGCGCCGCAACGGCTCGCCGGCGCTGCCGCTCCCGATCTTCGCGAGGGCGATCGCCACCGCCTTACGGACCCGCTCGTCCTCGTGCTCGAGCTGGCGGGCGAGCGCCGGCACCGCCTCCTCGAGACCCAGCTCCCCCACGAGCTCGGCACCGTTGCGGATGACGAACCACTTGCGATGATCGAGCATGTGCACCAGCTGATCGGTGCCCTCCTTCATCTGGCTGAGTGCGTCGAATAGGGCGCGTCGCTCGTTCCTCGTCGGGGCGGCGACGAGCAGGTCGATCAGCACCTTCACGCCTCCCGCCCCCGCCCCCTGGAGGGCGAGGATGGCATCGCCGTGGTACTGCGGCTCGTTGACGAGACGGGCGACCTGCGCCACCAGCGCCTTCGTATACACGCGCTTCAGCGCGACTCCGTACTGGCGCCGCGCCTTGCTACCGTGCGGCACGCGCTCGAGGCTCCTCGCCACCTCGGCGAGCAGGCTCAGCAGCTGCTCGACCTGATTGGCGCTCAGGGCCGTCTCGACCTGATGAACCAGAGCGTCAACGGACTCACCGACGCTCACGGCCTGCGGGTTCTGCGCGAGCGCCCTGAGCCGGTCAGGCGCCTCGAGCGGCGCCGCCGGCGCGAGCTCGCCGAGGGTGACGGTAACGCGGTCCACCCCAGCGTGGCGGAGCCGGGTCGGGATGTCGTCCGTACCCAGCGCCGGCTGGTCGGCGAGGGCCTTCAACAGCTCGAACACCTGGCCCGGGGGTGGGTCGCGCGCGATCACAATCTCGCGCACGTTGTGCAGCCCGACGCGCTGCACCAGCCCGCCGACCCCTTCCTTCACGATGCTACCGTTCACGACGAGACGGCCACCGTCGTCCTGCAAGGTGAAGGTCGTCTCCCGAAGCAGGCCCATCAGCGCCCGGAATTCGGCCTTCTGGGGCTGTTTCGCATCCTCGTGGCGAAACAACTCCACGCAACGCGCGAGCCGTGCGGCGATGCTGTCCGCGTCGAGACGTGTCATGGTAAGGGAAGGAATCTAGACCGGGCCTCTGACTCCAGCAACGCAAGCAAGCGTATGACCGACGCCGACCGGCTTCCGTCAGAGTCGCGCATAAGATAAATATGGCACCACGATGACGGCCACCATCGAGCCGAGCAAGATCGTGCGCGCCCTGCGCGCGGCGCATCTGCACGACGCCCCCCGCCACGAGCTGTTGCAGCTCGCCTGCGACCGGCTGCGCGCGCTGGGCCCCCCGTACACGTCGGTGTACGCCTATATGCTGCACGGCGACGCCCTCGTGCTCGAGGCGTTCGCGGGGCGGGAGACCGAGCACCTCCGGATCCCCGTCGGCACGGGCGTGTGCGGCACGGCGGTCGCGACCGGGGAAGATCAGAACGTCGCCGACGTGCGCGCGGTCGGGAATTACCTCGCCTGCAACCTGGAAACAAAGTCCGAGCTCGTCGTCCTGATCCGTCGCGGCGCCGCGATTCTGGGCCAGCTCGACATCGATTCCGACGCTCCCGCCGGCTTCGCCGCCGCGCACCACCAGACCGTCAAGGAGGTCGCGGACGCCCTGGCGGTGCTGCTCTAAGTCACTCCACCCGGGTGTCCGGCGTTCCCTCCGGCGTGCCGAGCAGCCCGAGGCGCCCCGCATCGACGTTGTGGTCCAGCAGCTCCGCATACCGGCCCCACTCGATGATCGTGTGGAACAGCGACTCCGCCGGGATGAACGGGAAGTAGATGGTGAGGTCGGCGAGCACCTCCTCGTCCTCCACCGCCCCTTCTTCCTTGAGCATCGCGAGCAGCCGGGCGAAGAGCGGCTGTTTCGAGAGCCGGGCCCGCGTCGCGTCTTTGCGCGCGGCGTCATCCATGGCGAGGAGCTCGCGGCCTGCCTGGGTGAGCTGCACGATGTCGCCCGGCGTGTTGACCCAGCCGAGCTGCTCCGCGCCACGCACCACCGCCGACATGCGATCGTAGTCCACCCCCAGGTCCTCGGCGAGCTCGAACACCGGGCCCTTGCCCCCGGGCAGCATCACCAGGTGGTCGAGCAAACCCGTGACTTCGGACACGTGCACGCGAGGGAAGGGGACGAGCCGCTGGGGCGCGGCGGGGACAGGCTCGGGGAGCAGCGTCGCGGTGAGAATCGCGTGCAGCCGGTCCACCATCGCCTCGAACTCGGGGCTCCGCTCCTGGCGCGGGTACGGCAGCGCGTTCACCAGCTCCTCGCGCACCCGCCCGGGGTTCGAGCCGAACACGACGATCCGGCCGGCCAGGAACACCGCCTCCTCCACGCTGTGGGTCACGACGACCAGGGTGTTGACTCCCGTCGCGGGGTCGCGCCACAGATCCACCACCTGGCTGCGCAGGTTTTCGGCGGTGAGCGGGTCGAGCGCCCCGAACGGCTCGTCCATGAGCATGATCTCGGGCGCGACGGCCAGCGCGCGCGCGAAGCCCACGCGCTGCTTCATGCCGCCCGAAAGCTCCTTCGGGTACGCGGCCTCGAACCCCTCGAGACCCACGAGATTGATGGCGCGGGCGACCGCGTCGCGCTGCGCGCCACGGTGCACGCCCCGGGCATCGAGGCCCATTGCCACGTTCTGCGCGACCGTGAGCCAGGGCAGCAGGGCGAACGATTGGAACACCATCGCGGCGGCACCGAGCACGCCGTCCAGTGGCTGGCCGCGATACAGCACCGTCCCTTCGGCCGGGCGTGCGAGCCCGGCGAACAACCGCAGCAGGGTGCTCTTGCCGCACCCCGACGGCCCCACCAGTGCGACGACCTCGTGCTCGCGTACCGTGAGGTCCACGTCGCGCAGCGCCTCCAAGACCTGCCCATTGGGCAGGCGGAAGCGCTGGGTCACATGCTGTGCTTCGAGTAGCAGCGCGTCGGTCGTCATGTCCCGAGCCCGAAGCGCGTCTGCGCCCACCCCATGAGCGAGCGCCACACGACTCGATTCCACCCGACGACGATCATACTCATCAGCGCGATCCCCCCCGCGAGCAGCGGAAAATTGGCGTGTGCCGTGGCCTCGCTGATCAGGCTGCCGAGGCCACGGGTCACCCGCAATGTGCCGCCGGCCTCGATGTACTCGGCGACGATCGAGCCGTTCCACGCGCCGCCGGCCGCCGTCACCCACCCCGTCACGAGCGCGGGGAACGCCGCCGGCAGATACAGGGTGCGCCAGCGCGCGGCGGTGGACAGGCGGAATACCGTGGCCGCGTCGGCGAACTGCTCGGGAATCGCGGCCACGGCGGAGATCACGTTGAACAGGATGTACCACTGGCCCGCGAGCACCATCAGCGCCACCGCCCCGAGGCCGAGCCCGACGCCGAGGCGCTCGAACAGCAAGACGACGAGGGGAAAGAGCATCGGCGCCGGAAACGACGCGACCACCTGGATCACGGGCTGCAGTGCGCGCGCCAGGCGCGGCGAGCGCCCGATGACGACACCGGCGGGAAGCGCCCAGGCCGTGGAGAGGACCACCGCTCCCATCACCCGCGCGAACGTGAGGGCGGCGGACCAGGCGAGCTGCCCCCACTCCGGGGGTCCGAGCCGCGCCAGCAGCAGCCACAGCCGCCACAGGCCCAGCCCCGCCGCCGCGGCGATTCCCGCCACGAGGAGCCCTCCTGCCAGCTTGCGCGCGATCGGATGCTCGAACGCGAATCGCGGCGCCCGCAGGATCACCGGCGTGGCGGCGCGCAATGGACCTTCGAGCGGGCGGGTCGCCCGGCGCGCGGTGAGGTAGGCACGGCGCCGGAGCCGTGCCGCGCGGCGCGGCAGGCGGGCCCGCCGCAGGAAATCGAGCACCCAGGACGACGCCCTTCCCCCCGCACCACCCGTCGTCTCGTCCAGCCGGAACTTCTCCACCCACACGACCAGCGGGCGCCACAGCAGCTGGTCCACGCCGACGATCATCACGGTCATCGCGAGGATCGCCAACGCCATCGCCGACACGTTTCCCTGGTCCAAGGCCACGCTCATGTACGAGCCCACCCCCGGGAGGCGATAGTCGCGGTCCCCCAGGCGGAACGCCTCGTTCACCATCAGGAAGAACCAGCCGCCCGCCATCGACAGCATGCCGTTCCACACGAGTCCCTGTGCGGCTGCCGGCACCTCGAGCTGCCAGAAGGTGCGCCGCGGGGGCCAGCCAGCGACCTTGCACGCGTCGCGCAGCGGGTCGGGGAGCGCCTTGAGGGAGTTGTAGAAGGAAAGCGCCAGATTCCACGCCTGCGCCGTGAAGATCATCAGGATCGCTGCCAGCTCGAGGCCCATGTTGCGCGTGGGGAACAGCGCGACGAGCCCGAGCACCAGCCCGGGAAGAAAGCCGAGGACGGGAATGCTCTGGAGAATGTCGAGCAGCGGCAGCAGGACCCGCTCGGCGGCGCGCGACCGCGCCGCGGCCCAACCGAACCCCAGCGCGAAGAGATACGAGATGAGGAGCGCGAGCACGCCGCGCATGAGCGAGTACAGCGTGTAGCGCGGCAGCGCGCTGGGACGGAGATCGATCCGCACCGCCTGCAGGAACGGCGCCTCGAACTCGTGGGCGAAGGCGACTACGGTCGCGATCGCCCCGGCGACGAGGCCGAGGATGACCACGTCGGCGAGGCCGAGCCGGCGCAACAGCGGCGGCGTGAGGGCGGTCGGAAAGCGAAGCGGTTTCATCAGTTTAACTTGTGACGCGATGAACGAAACGACGGTCGAGGTCAACGGCGTCCGGCTCTACACCCGGCGCGTCGGAGACGGTCCGCCCGTGGTCGTGTTGCATGGCGGCCCAGGCGCCCACCACGATTACCTCCTGCCGCAATACGACCGCCTGGCCAGGGGTCGCGCGCTCTACTATTACGACCAGCGTGGCGGGGGACGGTCACCCGTCCCGCGCGGCACACCCGTCGGCTGGCGCGAGCAGGTGGCCGACCTGGCGGCGCTGCGCGCGCACTGGGGCATCGACCACCTCACGCTGCTGGGCTACTCGTGGGGCGGCCTGCTCGCCGTGCTGTACGCGCTCGAGCATGCGGGCGCGATCGAGCGGCTGGCGCTGGTGGCCCCCGCCCCGCTCACAGCGGCGGGGCGCGACGAATTCCAGCGCCGCTTCGCGGCGCGGATGGCCGAGCCGTGGATCGCCCGCGCGCGGGCCGAGCTCGCGGCGTCCGGCCTCGCGCGGACCGACCCCGAAAGGTATCGCCGCCTCGCGTTCGCGCTATCCGTCGCCGGCTACTTCCGGGACCCGAGGCGGGCGGCCGAACTGACCCCGTTCCGCGTCACAGCCCGCACCCAGGACGCGGTGTGGGAGAGCCTGGGAGCCTATGACCTGCGCGACCGCATGCGGCAGACGTTCCCGAACGGTACCGCGCCCCGCTCCCTCCTGCTCCACGGCATCTACGACCCGATGCCGCTCGAATCGGCCCGTGAGACGGCGGCGCTGCTCCACACTGGGGTGATCGAGCTGGCGACCGGGCACGCCCCGCACGTCGAGGCAACGGAAGAGTTCGTGCGGGCGCTGGACGCATTCCTGCCGCGCGGCTGAGCCGTTAGGTTCATCCGGACCATGGGCACGCACGCGATCCGCCGCACCCGACCGCCGCGGCGCCGCGCGCGGGAAACGCCGGCGCAGTTGCGCGCGCGCACGCGCAAGATCGTCGCGCGGCTCGAGCGCGCCTATCCCGACGCGACCTGCGCGCTCCACCATCGCAGCGCCCTCGAGCTGCTCGTCGCGACGATCCTGTCGGCACAATCGACCGACGCGCGGGTCAACCTGGTGACCCCCGCGTTGTTCGCGAAGCACCGGTCGGCACTCGACTACGCGACCGCGAACCCGGCGGCATTGGAGCAGGAGATCCACAGCACCGGGTTCTTCCGCAACAAGACCAAGTCGATCATCGGGATGGCGCAGGCGCTGGTGGAACGCCATGGCGGCGAGGTGCCCGACACCATGGAGCAGCTCGTCCAGCTCCCCGGCGTGGGCCGGAAGACCGCGAACGTCGTGCTGGGCACATGGTTCGGGAAGAACGAAGGGGTCGTGGTCGACACCCACGTCCAGCGACTCTCGACGCTGCTCGGCCTGACGCGGGAGCGGGACCCCGCGAAGATCGAGCGGGACCTAATGGCGCTCGTGCCGCGTGACAAGTGGACCTGGTTCTCCCACACGCTGATCCTGCACGGGCGTCGTGTGTGCATCGCGCGGCGGCCGAAGTGCGAGGAGTGCGTGGTGAATCGGCTGTGCCCGAGCTCACGAGTATGACGAGCCTGCCCCCAGTCGACCGCGCGCAGCTCGTCGCGACGCGCCGAGATCTCCACGAGCACCCCGAGCTGGGCTTCGAGGAGCGCCGCACGAGCGCGCTCGTCGCCGAGCGCCTCGAGCGGCTCGGCTATGCGGTGCAGACCGGCGTGGCCCAGACCGGCGTCGTCGCCCTGCGCGATGGGGGGGGCGGCGGGGGCGGCGGGGGCGGCGGGGGCGGCGCCCGTCGCTGCGTGCTGATCCGCGCCGACATGGACGGGCTCCCGGTGGACGAGGCGAACGACGTCCCCTACCGCTCGCGGCACCCCGGCGCCTGCGGCCACGATGGGCACATCGCCATCGGACTCGAGGTGGCGCGGCGGTTGCACGCGGTGGCGCTGCCGGGCTCCGTCAAGTTCGCTTTCCAGCCCGCCGAGGAGATCTCGGGCGGCGCCGACGCGATGGTCCGCGAGGGGGTGCTCGAGGCGCCCACGGTCGACGCCGCATTCGGGATTCACCTGTGGAACGACCTCCCGGCGGGCACGATCGGGTTGATGCCGGGGCCGGTGATGGCATCGGTGGACCAGTTTGAGATCACAATCCTGGGCAAGGGCGGCCACGCCGCGGCACCGCACCAGGCGATCGACCCCGTGCTGATCGCGGCGCACGTGGTCACGGGCCTCCAGAGCCTCGTGTCCCGCCGCCGCAATCCGTTCGAGGAGGGCGTGGTGTCGGTCACGCAGGTGAGCGCCGGCCACGCCTTCAACGTCATTCCCGGCCGCGCCGAGCTGCGCGGCACCGTCCGGACGTTCGGCGGCCGGTTCTATGACGAGGCCCCCCAGCTCGTGACGGACACGGCGCAGGGCGTCGCGCGGGCGTTCGGCGCCACAGCGGAGGTGCAGTACCGGCGGTTTTCGAAGCCGCTGGTGAATGACCAACACATGGCCGAACTGATGAAGAGCGTGGGGGAGGAAATCGTCGGGAAAGATCGAGTCGTCGACGGCGTGCGCACGATGGGCGGCGAGGACATGTCCGTGTATCTCGCGAAGGTGCCCGGGGCGTTCGCGTTCGTCGGTTCCGCACCGCCCACGGGGAAGGGCGCGCCGCACCACAGCCCCACCTTCGACATCGACGAGGACAGTCTCACGATCGGCGCCGAGCTGCTGACCCGTACGGCCGTGCGCTACCTCGAGACGAGCCACTGACGCGGCGCCTGAGTACATTTGCTCACGCATGCCGAACCTGCTCGCGACCGAGCCTTCCGCGTATCTCAAGTCCGCCGCTCATCAGCCGGTGCACTGGCATCCCTGGGGCGACGCCGCCTTCGCGCGCGCCCGCGCCGAGGACAAGCCCATCCTACTCGACATCGGCGCCGTGTGGTGCCACTGGTGCCACGTGATGGACGGCGAGTCGTATGACAACCCCGAGGTCGCCGCCCTCCTCAACGACGCCTTCATTTGCATCAAAGTGGACCGCGACGAGCGGCCCGACGTGGACACCCGCTACCAGCGCGCCGTGCAGGCGCTCACCGGGCAGGGTGGCTGGCCGCTCACCGCCTTTCTCACACCGGAGGGCGAGGTCTTTTTCGGAGGCACGTACTTTCCCCCCGAGGACAACGCCTACGGCCGGCCCGGCTTCGTCGCCGTACTGAACCAGGTGGCGGGGATTTACCGCCAGCAGCGCGCAAAAGTGGCCGAGAACGCGAAGGTCATCCGCCAGCACGTGACCGAGTCGTTGAACGAGGTGAAGGGGGGGACGGTCACCCCGGGCATCCTGGACGAAGCCGCGAGCCGGATGGCACGTCTCTTCGACATCCGCTTCGGCGGGTTCGGCACGGCGCCCAAGTTCCCCCACCCCGCCGCGTGCGATTTCCTCCTCGCCCGCTGGCACGACACGCGCGAGTCATGGCTGCGCGAGACGGTGGAAAAGACGCTCGTCGCGATGGCGCAGGGCGGGATCCGCGACCACGTGGGCGGCGGGTTCCACCGCTACGCGGTCGACGAGCGCTGGATCGTGCCGCACTTCGAGAAGATGGCGTACGATAACGCGGAGCTGTTGCACGCCTATCTCAACGGCTACTCAGACCTCGGCAACCCGCTGTTCCGCGAAGTCGCGCAGGGGATCGTGGATTGGGTGCTCGAGGTGCTGTCCGACGCCGGGCGCGGCGTGCTCCACACGTCGCAGGACGCGGACGTCGGGTTGGGCGACGACGGCGACTACTGGACCTGGACTCCCGAGGAAGTGCGAGACGCACTGCAAGACGAGCGGGCGTTTCAAGTGATCCGTCACGTGTACGACGTCGAGACGGAAGGGGAGATGCACCACAACCCCCGGAAGAACGTGCTGTGGTGGAAGCGCGACCCGGCCGGCGACGACGAATGGCCGATCCTGCGGGACGCGCTGCGGCGGCTCAAGGCGGCGCGCGACACGCGGCAGCCACCGTACGTCGACACGACGCCCTACGTGAACTGGAACGCGATGATGGCGTCGGCGTTGCTGCATGCGGGCGCCGTGCTCGACCGGCCGGAGTGCAATCGGCTCGCGCTCCGCGCGCTGCATCGCATCTGGGCGGAGGCGTGGGACGAGGCGCGCGGCATGGCGCACGTCATCGGACGGCCGGAGCCGCGGGGCCTGCTCGAGGACAACATCCACGCGGCCGCGGCGTTCCTCGATGCCTACGAGGCGACGGGCGACGACCCCTGGCTGGCACGCGCCGTCACCGTCACCCGCTACTGCACCCGCGCGCACTGGGACGACGCGGCAGGCGGCTTCTGCGATGTGGCGCGCGCCCGTCCGGGGGCGGGGGGGGCGGGGGGGGGAACGGCCTACCTGGCGACGCCGGCGAAGCCGATCCAGGACTCGCCGACGCCCTCGCCCAACGGCGTGGCGGGCCTCGTGCTGGCCCGTCTGTGGGCGATGACGGACGACGGAGAATGGCGCCAGCTGCTCGACCGCCAGCTCGCGACGTTCGCGGGCGCCGCCGCCGAGCTCTCACTATACGGCGCCACGCTGCTCCGCGCCGTGGATTGGGCGCTCAACCCGGTGACGCGCATCGCCGTGGCGGGCCCGAAGGGCGACGGTCCCGCCTGTGCCATGCACCTCCTGGCCCTGCAAACGTACCGGCCGCGCAGGGTGGTGATACGCGAGACCGCCGCGGCGCCGGCCGCCACGGTGTGCGTGGGGACGACGTGCTCGCTGCCCATGGCCACACCGGACGCGCTGCGTGAATCGCTCACATGACAGCCTTTCATCGGGAGACGGCATGCCGAACAAGCAGGCGGTAGTCGACACCGCGAAAGGGACGATCGAGCTGGAACTGTTCGCCGACGAGGTGCCCAATACCGTCGCGAACTTCGAGAAGCTCGCCAACTCGGGCTTCTACGACGGCACGCGGTTTCATCGGGTGATCCCGAACTTCATGATCCAAGGGGGCGACCCCTACTCGAAGACCGGCAAGGGGCGGGTCGGCACCGGAGGACCCGGCCACACGATCAAGTGCGAGACCGCGAAGAACGTCCATCGTCACATCGCGGGCACGCTCTCGATGGCGCACGCGGGCAAGGACACCGGGGGCAGTCAGTTCTTCATCTGTCACTCGCCCCAACCGCATCTTGACGGGGTCCATACGGTTTTCGGACAGGTCACGAAGGGCATGGACGTCGTCACCAAGATTGCGCAGAACGACGAAGTGAAGTCGATTCGGGTTCGATGAGAGCGACCTGCGCGACCGCGCTGCTGCTCGTGGCGGCGCCCCTCGCGGCCCAGAGCGGCGCGTTTGTCGTGCGCCTGGGCAACGACACCCTGCTCGTCGAGCAGTACCGAGTGACCGGTAACACCCTCGGCGGGGACCAGGTGTTCCGAGCGGCGCGCGTCACCACGGTCCGCCATTTCACCGCCACGCTCGACCGCCACGGCGGCGTGGTGCGCTACGAGCTCGCCGGGCGCCCGGCCGCGACGCCTGACGCGCGCCTGGAGACGCTGCGGGTGACGTTCGACGCCGACACGGCGGTCGTCGAGCTCGGGATCGGCGACTCGAGCCGCTCGCGGCGCCTCGTCATCCCCGGCGGCGCGATCCCGTTCGTCAACCAATCGTACGCGCTACTCGAGCTGGTCACCCGCCAGGCCGGGAGGGCGGGACAGGGCCGCCCGCCGTACGTAGCGCAGCTGTTGTCGCTCGCGAGCCTCGCGCCCGTCGCGGCCACGCTGACCCGCGGCGCCGGCGACTCGCTCGCGGTCGCGATCGGCACTGATCCGCCGCTCAGCGTCCGCGTGGATTCGGCGGGAAACATCCTCGCCGTGCGCGGCACGGGTCGTACCGGCCCGTTCACCGCCGAGCGCGTCGCCGCGGTGGACATCGCCGCCGTGGCGCGTCACTTCGCCGACCGGCCCCTCACCGAGAGACACCCATGATCCGGAGACTCCCCCTGCTGTGCGCCGTCGTCCTTGGCCCCGCGGCGCTCGCCGGCCAGAGCGGCCAGTTCGTCGTGCGACTCGGCGACGACACGCTCGCGATCGAGCAGTACACGCGGACCGCCGACCGGCTCCAGGGCGAGCTGGTGGTGCGCAGCCCGCGCACGGTGCACCGCATCTACACGGCGAGCTTCGGCAGCGAGGGCGCGCTGGAGCGGTTCGAGCTGGTCTCACACAACGTTTCGGGCGGGCCGGGGCCGGCGGAGTCACGGACGACGGCCGAGTTCCGCGGCGACAGCGCCATCGTCACGCTGCCGCGCGGCGACAGCACGGTGACCGAGCGGGTGAAGGTCGGCAGGGGTGCGCTGCCCTACATCAACCAGGGCTACGGACTGCTGGAGGAAGTCGCGCGCCGGGCGCGCGCGGCAGGCGGCCCCCGCTACACCGCGACGATGCTGCCCCTCGGCAACGACGAGCCGTGGACGGTCGAGCTGAACCCGGTGGGGAGCGACTCGATGACGCTCTTGCTCGGGCCGGTCGGCCTGCTGCGGATGCGCGTCGATGAGCGCGGCACGCTGCTGGGGTTGAGCGGCGCGGGCAGCACCATGCAGGTCACGGTGCAGCGGGTGCAGGGCCTCGACTTCGCGGGCGTCGGCAAGGCGTTCGCGCCGCGCTCGCTCGGGTCCCTGTCACCGACCGACTCGGTGAAGACGACCGTCGCAGGCGCTGCCGTAGCCGTGCGCTACAGCCGACCCTCGGCGCGCGGCCGCGTGATCTTCGGCGGGGTGGTGCCGTGGAATCAGGTGTGGCGCACCGGCGCCAACGCGGCGACCGTGCTGGAAACGGACGGCGATTTGATCATGGCGGGGACGACTGTGCCTGCGGGCAAGTACAGCCTGTGGACGATCCCGGCGCCCTCCGGGTGGAAGCTCATTGTCAACCGGAACACCGGCCAGTGGGGCACCGAGTACAACGCGCAGTACGACCTCGCCCGGCTCGACATGACGGTAGAGCCGCTGAAGCAGCCCGTGGAGCGGTTCACGATCGCGATCGAGCCACGCGGCAAGGGTGGCGTGTTGCGCCTCGAGTGGGAGCGGACGCGGGCGTCGCTGCCGTTCGCGACGAAGTGACGCGCATCGTAACGTGCACCTCGACTTCGCCGTGATCGCCGACTACGCGCTGGTGGATCAGGCCGGCAAGCTCTCCGTCCTCGGGATCTTCCAGCACATCTGGGTGCAGCAGTTTCCCGCGATGCACCCCCGCCTGCACCTGGTGCTGCGGCTCAAAGGCAAGCGTACGGAGGTGGGCGAGCACCAGGTGCTGATCCGCCTGCTCGACGAGCAGAACGCCGAGATCCTGGGAGGTAACGGCAACGTCAACTTCGCGGAGCCGCCGGCTGGGGTGACGGAGATCGAGGCCGGTGCGATCCTCGTGTTTGACGTCCCGTTTCCGCATGCGGGGTTGTATCGTTTCGACATCACGATCGACGGTGAGCAGGCGGCCTCCGTTCCCGTCACCGTGAGTCAACTTCCCAGCGCATCGGGAGGCGCCGATGCGCAGACAATGCACTAGGCTTTAGGCGATCATGGTCACGCTGAAAATCAACGGTCTGGCCCATCAGGTCGACGTGCCGCCGGACATGCCGTTGCTCTGGGTGCTGCGCGATGTGATCGGGCTGACCGGCACCAAGTTCGGCTGTGGCGTGGCGCTGTGCGGCGCCTGCACCGTCCACGTCGACGGCCAACCCACCCGCTCCTGCGTCACGCCGGTCGCGGCCGTCACCGGGAGAAGCGTCACGACCATCGAAGCGATCGGCGACACGCCCGCCGGCAAGAAGATCCAGCAAGCCTGGCTCGATCTGGAGGTGGTCCAGTGCGGCTACTGCCAGTCCGGCCAGATCATGTCGGCCGCCGCGCTGCTGGCGCGCAAGCCACACCCAACCGACGCGGACATCGACGGGGCCATGGCGGGCAACATCTGCCGCTGCGGCACCTACACGCGCATCCGCGCCGCCATCAAGCAGGCGGCGAAACCGGCCGGCGCATGAGCACCGTTTCTCGCCGCGCCTTCGTGAAGGTCGGGGCCGCCGCCGGCGGTGGCCTGCTCTTGAGCTTCACTCTGCCCGAGCCGCTGCGTCGGGCCATGGCTGCGCGCACGCCCCCGCCGGCCAGCTTCGCCCCCAACGCGTTCATCCGCATCGACCGCGACGGTCGCGTCACGCTGATCATGCACAAGGTCGAGATGGGTCAGGGGACGTACACGTCCATGCCGATGTTGCTCGCCGAGGAGCTGGAAGTGGATCTCGCTCAGGTGCAGCTCGAGCATGCCCCGCCCGACGACGCGCGCTACGCCGAGCCGCTCTTCGGCGTCCAGGAGACGGGCGGCTCGACGTCGGTGCGCGGCAACTGGGAGCAGCTGCGCCGGGCCGGTGCCACGGCGCGCACCATGCTGGTGTCCGCCGCCGCGCAGACCTGGAACGTCGATCCGAGCTCGTGCAACGCCGCCCGGGGCGAGGTGATCCACGGGGCGTCCGGCCGCCGCTTGAGCTACGGCGCCCTCGTGGACGCCGCGGTTCTTCTGAGGGTGCCGCGCACGGTCCCGCTCAAGGACCCGAAGGACTTCAAGCTGATCGGCACGCCCGCGAAGCGGCTCGACGGCCCCGACAAGGTCAACGGCGCAGCGCAGTTCGGCATCGACGTGAAGGTCCCCGGGATGAAGGTCGCCACCGTGGCGGCCTGTCCCGTGTTCGGCGGCAAGCTCGCGAGCGTGGACGACAGCAAGGCAAAGACCATCAAGGGCGTGCACCAGGTGGTGCGGCTCGACGACGCCGTCGCCGTGGTCGCCGAGCATATGTGGGCGGCGAAGCAGGGCCTCGCCGCGCTCACGATCCAGTGGGACGAGGGCCCCAACGCCAAGCTCACCACCGCCGACATCGTGCAGCAGCTGGCGGTGGCGGCGGCGCAGCCGGGCGTCGTGGCGCGCAACGACGGCGACGTCACCAAGGCCATGGCGGGCGCCGCGCAGAAGATCGAGGCGGTGTACGAGCTGCCGTTCCTCGCACACGCTACGCTCGAGCCCGCGAACTGCACCGTCCACGTCCGACCCGACGGCTGCGACATCTGGGTGGGGACGCAGGTGCCGACCTTCGCCCAGACCGCGGCCGCGAAGCTGACCGGGCTGCCGAAGAGCAAGGTCCGAGTCCATAACCACCTGCTGGGCGGCGGCTTCGGCCGGCGGCTGGAGGTGGACTTCATCATCCAGGCGGTGCGGATCGCGAAGCAGGTTGCCGGCCCGGTGAAAGTGGTGTGGACCCGCGAAGAGGACATCCAGCACGACATGTACCGGCCGTACTATTACGACCGGCTGGCCGCCGGGCTGGACGAGCGCGGGATGCCGATCGCCTGGACGCATCGCGTCGCGGGTTCCTCGATCATGGCACGCGTGGTGGGGCGGCTCATGCCTAAGACGTTGCGGGTGATGCGCGCGGCCGGGCTGCATCAGCTCGTCGCCATGGTGAAGGGCCTCGATGTCGATGCGGTCGAAGGCGCGGCAGAGCCGCCCTACGCGCTGCCCAACATCCGGGTGGAGTACGTCCGCCAGGAGCCGCCGGGGATTCCGACGGCGTGGTGGCGCGGCGTGGGGCCCACGCACAACATCTTCGTGGTCGAGAGCTTCATCGACGAGCTGGCGGCGGCCGTGAAGCAGGACCCGTTCGAGTATCGTCGCGTCCTCCTCGACCAGTCGCCGCGTGCCAAGGCGGTGCTCGAGCTCGCCGCCGAACAGGCCGGGTGGGGACAGCCGCTGCCGGCCGGCCGCGGCCGCGGGATCTCGCTGTTACACGCGTTCGGCGAGACATACATCGCCCAGGTCGCCGAGGTGTCGGTCTCGAACGCGGGCGATGTGCGGGTCCACCGTGTGGTCTGCGCGGTGGACTGCGGGATCATCGTGAACCCGGACACCGTGCGGGCGCAGATGGAGAGCGGGATCATCTTTGGGATCACCGCGGCGCTGTTCGGCGAGATCACGATCAAGAACGGGCGCGTCGAGCAGCACAACTTCAACGACTATCGGATGCTGCGGATCAACGAGGCGCCCGTGATCGACGTCCACCTGGTGAAGAGCACGGAGCCACCGGGAGGCATTGGCGAGCCTGGGACGTCGGCGGTGATGCCCGCGGTGACGAATGCCATTTTCGCCGCCACCGGCAGGCGCATCCGCACGCTGCCCGTCGGGGCGCAGCTGCGCTCGACCTAGCCGCGGTCGGACGCGGCTCTTTCCTTACGGGCAAGGTCGAGCAGCACCCAGTACGGGGGCGGATAGCCTTGCTCTCGCGTCAGTCGGTCCGCCGCCTCGGTGACCCGCGCGGCGAGCTGGCGCTGGCGGTCGGAGAAGGCCTTGTTCCGCAGCGCGGCACTGGCGGACATCCCCTCTGGGACCGGGCCCACCCCGCCAATGCGGTTCACCAGCCAGCTATACGCCTTCGCCAACCGGGCGACCGGCAAGCGGTACCAGGCATAGGAGAGCGCGTCCCCCGCCTCGGCGCCCTCGAGCATGGCGTCGATGACCGCGTTGTCGATGTGATCCTTCATGAGCGTCGCGGCGTCGCGCCACTCGGCTACCACGACCAGCTGGGGGTCGTACTCGAGATCGGACGGCTCCTGCGTCTCGAAGTGCCGTACCCCGAAGGACGACAACCAGCGGCGCAACCCCGCCCCCGAGATGGTGGACAGCCCCTTCCACAGCGTCACGCCCAGCTCGCGGTACACCGCCGACGCGACCTCCGAGCAGAACAGCCGCGACGGGTCCGTGTAGTCCATCTCGAAGTCGTAGCCGATGTGCCCCGACCGCGCGCGCTCGAGCGCCAGCGACGCGGCCCGGTGCGGCAACTGCGGGTCGCGAGCCAGCTGCGGTAGGTCGGCCCGGAGCCGCAGCACCATGATCCGCAGCTTCTTGTCCCGCAGGTACTGGTCGGCGGTGGAGACGGCCACACCGCGCTCGATGTGCGCTTCGATCGTCGACGCGACGTGCGACCCGTCGTCCACGTGCACCAACGCGACGTGCGAGAAGTTGCCGGGGTAGTCGTTGCCGCGGGCGATGAGCGCCGACGTCGGGTACCCGCCACGCGAGACAAGGATGTCGCCCGAATGGATCTCCACGCCCTGCACGATCGTCGCGGGCGTCGCGGAGGACTCGTGACGACCGTCGAGCAGCGGGGCGACGCTGCCGGGGTGGTGCAGCATCACCTCTTCCACGGACCCGCGCAGCCCGTAGAGGGAGCGGTACACCCGGGCCCGCGCCGCGTCGCCCGCGACGTCCCAGCGACGCGACTGCCACTTGATCGCCTCCCGCAGGCTGCCGGAAAGCCGGACGTAGCCCCCGAGATGCCGCGGGCACGCCGCGACGAGCGACGCCAGCGTAAAGAAGCGGCGTTCGACGGAGTCCAGCACCGCAGCGCCCGGATCGAGCGACGTGCCGAGCAGTCGGTCGGCGGCGGAGCCCAAGGCCGAGAGCTCGCGGGCGGCCACGGGATCTGCCGCGCGGCAGCCGACGGCGCGGGCGTCCCCGTAGGTTTTTTCGAGCGAGTGCCAGAAGGCGTCCTGGTTCCACGCGAAACCGTGGCCGCGCGCCGGCGGCCGGGGCGACCCGCGGCTCCGGGCCGGGGACGGAGAGGACTACCAGCAACCCCACCAGTGATCCGGCGATACGGCGACGAAGGTCTTGCTCATTCCCGCGGCTCGCTAGCCGCGCTGGATCTCGAGCGGCAGCCCGGCGTCCATCAGCGACGAGCCACCGTCCACCGCGATCACCTGGCCCGTAATCCAGCCAGCCTGCTCCGAGCACAGCAGGGCCACGGCGTTGCCGATGTCGGCCGGCGTGCCGAGTCGGCCCATCGGCGTCCATCCCCCCTGGTGCCATGTGCGCACCATCTCCTGGACGGTGTCGGGGAGCGTGTTGAGCACGCTGTCCTCGATCCACCCCGGGCTGATGGCGTTCACCGTGATGCCCCGTTTCGCGAGCGCCACGGCGAAGTAGCGGCACAGTGACTCCATGGCACTCTTGGCCGCTCCCATGCCCACCCAGGATTGCCAGCTCCCCGTGCGCCCGCCCGGCGCGTACGTGATCGCGACGATTCTCCCGCCGTCGCTCATCAAGCGACACGCCTCGCGGGCCGCCACGAGGAAGGCCTTCGCCTGGGAGTTGAGGGCCGTGTCCCACTGCTCCAGGGTGATGTTCATCGGCCCCTGGTAGAACTCAGGCACGTCGGGTCGCGCGTTGCTGACGAACACGTCAAGCTTACCGAACTCGCTCTTGACGCGCCCGAACAAGCGGACCACTTCCTCGGCACGGCACACGTCGGCCTGGATGATGATGCCGTCGGCGCCGAGCTTTCGCAGTTTGGCAAGGGTGTCCTTGGCCGCGGCTTCGTTCTTGTGATAGTGGATTGCGACCGTGGCGCCCTCGCCGCCCAGCTTGAGAGCGATTCCCCGGCCGATCCCGCGCGAGCTTCCGGTCACCAGCGCGTGCTTCCCGTCGAGCGACATAGCCGACCTCCGGTTGAGGGACGGAATCACGGCGTCTGCCCTTCGGTCCGGCCGAGCAGCGTCGCGACCAGCGTGACCAGCTCGGCGGCCTCGAACGGCTTGCCGAGAAAGTGATCGGCGCCGAGGGCCTTCGCGTGCCCCGCGACATCGAGCGATCCGGCACGCGTCGCGCCGGACATGGCGACGATCTTCACGGCCGGCCAGGCGCGGCGTAGCTGGTCGATCGTTTGTAGCCCGCCCTGACCGGGCATCAGGAGGTCCACGATCACCACGTCCGCCGCGCGCCGTTGGTACGCGCGGACCCCCGCGTCGCCGCGCGCGGCCTGCCGCACGTCGTGGCCGGCGCGCTCCAGATGCTTGGTCAGGACCTGTCGGAGTGTGACGTCGTCCTCGATGATCAGGACTTGGGCCATGTCGAACTATCGTCGCCCGGCGCCTACCCCACCAGGGCGCTCCCGAGGCTACCTGGCACACGTTCGCACCCTCGAATAGCTTTACCGCCCTTGCTCGATCACCCACACGCCAGCCGTATTCCTACCGCCCCCGCCCCCGCCCCCGTCCCCGCGCCATCACGGCCGCTCGCCGGGCTGCGGTTGCTCGTGCTCGTCGCGGCGGTCGCGCTCGCCTGGAACGTGAGCGGCCACCGCCTGCTCGATCCCGATGAAGGGCGCAACGCCGAGGTGGCGCGCGAGATGACGCTATCGCACGACTACCTCGTGCCGCACCTGGACGGCCTGCCCTACCTCGACAAGCCGATCGTGTATTTCGCGGCGACCGCCGTGCTGATGCAGCTGCTCGGACCGACCGAAGTGGCCGCGCGCCTGCCGGCGTACCTCGCGACGCTCGCCACGATCGCGTTGCTGGTCTGGTTCGCGCGGCGACGCTGGGGTGAGGACGCGGGCTGGCTCGCGGGGCTCGCCTACGGCACTATGGTGCTGCCGCTCGCCTACGCCCGCGCGGCGATCTTCGATAGCACCCTCACCCTGTGCACCACGGCCGCCATCCTGTGCTTCTTCGAGGAGCGGCCGATCGTGGCCTGGACGGCGCTCGGCGTCGGCGCACTGACCAAGGGACCGATCGCGTTGGCGCTCGTGCTCGTTGCCGTGGTCCCGCACGCGCTCGCAACCGGCGCCTCCGTGCGGCGGCTCTTCCCCTGGCGCGGGCTCGCCGGGTTCGGGCTTGTGACGCTGCCGTGGTTCCTGGTCGTCTCGCTGCGCCATCCGGAATTCCCTTTCTACGTCTTCGTGCGGGAGACCTTCCAACGGCTGACCACCTCGAGCTTTCATCGCACCGCGCCGTTCTGGTATTATCTGCCGATCGTGCCGGTGGCGGCGTTCCCCTGGATCGTGCCGGCCCTCGGGGGGGAGGGGTGGCAAAGCTGGCGCGACACGTGGCGTGCCCGACGCGAGCCCGCCGCGCGGGAGGCGTTACTCCTCGCCTTTTGGGTGATCGTCCCACTGCTGTTTCTCACGCTGAACCAGTCGAAGCTGCCGCAGTACGTGCTGCCGCTCATGCCGGCGTTCGCCCTCGGCGCGGCGCGCGCCATCGTGACGCGCGGGATCGCCACCGCCACGCGTGGCTACGCCGTGATCGCGCTGGTCGCGGGGGTGGGGCTCGTGGCCCTCACCCGCTGGCTGCCGGCGCCCCTCGACCTCACCCCGGCCGAGAAGGCCGCGATCCCGCCGACCGCGGTCGCGCTCGGGATCGTCGTGCTGCTCTCGGGCCTGCTGGTGCGCATGGGTGCGCTGCGCGGCGCGGGGCGCCTCACGATCGCCGGCTATGCCATCGTCGTGGCGGCGATCCCGTTCGTGAGCGGCCCGCTGCTCGCCGCGGTGGGTGAGGACCGTTCGTCCGCCGCGGTGGCCGGCGCCACCGCCGCCGCGCTCGCGCGGGCAGGCGACGCCAGCGCCGTGCTCGGCGTCGCGGCCTTCCCGCCGTCCCTCCCGTTCTACCTCGGCCGACCCGTCGCCGTCGCGACCGAAACGGGGGCCGAGCTGACGAGCAACTACATCGCCCAGTATCACGAGCAGTACCGCGCGGCGCCGGGGTCGCCGCTCGTGCCCGCGGGCTCCTGGCGCGAGGTGCTCGCTCGCTGTCCCCGGCCCACGGTGTTCCTCGCCACCGCGAACAACCGCGACGTGCGCGCCGCGCTCGGCGCCGCGCTTCCCCTCCTCGCCGCGGACAACCACTACGCCGCGTACGGGCCGTGCCGTCCCCAGCCCCCAGGGGCACGGTAATGTGCGGCATCTTCGGCGCGGTCTCCCTGCGGCACACGCCGCTCCGCTATCCCGATTGCCTCGACGCGATGGCGGCGGCCCTCGCGCACCGCGGCCCGGACGGCCAGCAGATCGTGGGCCACGAGCGCGCTCGGCTCGGCGCGCGCCGCCTCGCCATCATGGACCTCACCACGGGCGATCAGCCGTTCCAGAGCCCCCTCCCCGACCGCTCCATCTGGATGGTGTGCAACGGCGAGATCTACAACGCGCCCGAGCTGCGGCGCGAGTGCGCCCACGCCGGCTACCCGTTCCGCTCGAAGGGGGACATCGAGACGATCGTCCCGCTGTACCAGCGCTTCGGCGCCGACGCCGTGAGCCGGCTCGACGGGATGTTCGGCCTCGCCGTGTGGGACGACCAGCGCGAGCGGCTCGTGCTGGCGCGCGACCGCGCAGGGGAGAAGCCGTTGTTCTGGACCGAGATCGCCGGCGAGCTGCGGTTCGCCTCCGAGATCCAGGCGCTGCTCGTCTACCCCGACCAGCCGCGTCGCTTGAACGCCGTGGCGGCGGCGCTGTACGCGGCGCTCGGCTACGTCCCCGCGCCGCATACCATGTTCGCCGGGATCGCGAAGCTCCCGCCCGCTCATGTGCTCGTGGCGGACCACACGGGGGTCGCGCTCCGCAGCTACTGGGAGGCCGCCGCCGCCGCGGCGCGACCGTCCCAGCTCGATGGGGCCGCCACGCTGCGCGCGGTGCTGCTGCGCGCGGTGGAGCGCGAGCTGATGTCCGACGTGCCGGTGGGTGTCTTCACGAGCGGCGGGCTCGATTCGTCATTCCTCGCCGCTGCCGCGGCGCGAGTCAAGGCGGGCGAGCAGATCCACACGTACTCGGTCAAGTTCACCGAGCCGGGCTACGACGAGAGTCCGCACGCCGAAGCGGTGACGCATCACATCCGCACCATCCATCACGTCGTCATGGCGGACGACGCCGCGCTCGAGCGCGCCTTCGACGTCGTCACGGGCTCGCTCGCCGAGCCGGTGGGGGACCCCGCGATCCTGCCGACGTATCTCCTCGCCGCGGCCGCCCGCGAGCACGTCAAGGTCGTGCTCTCGGGCGAGGGCGCGGACGAGTTGTTCGGCGGGTATCCGACCTATCTCGGCCATCGGGCGGCGGGGTGGTACCGTCGGATCCCCGGACGGAGCCTCGCGCGCGCGCTCGTGAACGGCTTGCCCGCGTCGACCGGCAAGGTGACCCTCGAGTTCATGCTGAAGCAGTTCGTCGCGGCGGCGGAGCTGTCGCCGCTGGAACGGCAGCTCACCTGGTTCGGCGCGTTGGGGCCCGACGCCACCACGGTGGCGTGGGCGACCGACCTGCTCGAGGGGTTTCCCTCGGGCCCGTCCTTGAACCGCCTGTTGTGGCTCGACTTCCTCTCGTATCTGCCCGACAACCTGCTGGTGAAGGTCGATCGCGGCACCATGCTGGCCTCGATCGAAGCGCGCGCCCCCTACCTCGATCGTGAGGTCATGGAGCTGGTGCTCCCCGCCCCGCCGGACCTCAAGGTGCGCGGGCTCACCACCAAGGTGATATTGAAGCGAGCGGCGCGCGGCCTTGTTCCCGCTGACGTGATCGGCCGGCGCAAGCGCGGGTTGTCGGTGCCCGTCGCGCGTTGGCTAAACACGGGGCTCGCGTCCCTCGCCGATCGCCACCTGCGCGCCCCCCGCCTGTATCGCGATGCGCCGCTGGCGCACCTCCTCGCGGAGCACCGGTCCGGGAAGCGCAACCACGCCCGCAAGCTGTGGCCGCTGCTCATGGCCGAGCTGTGGGCCGAACGTTGGAACGTGGACACGGACCCTGTCCCGGTGAACCCACTCCGGGGCCATGCCCCGGGGTGACGGAGGTGATGATGAATAGAGCCGAAGCCCTGGCCCTGATGCACGAGCACACCCGGTCGCCGGCGCTACGCCAGCACATGCTGGCGGTGGAGGCGGCGATGCGCGCGTACGCCCTGAAGCAGGGCGAGGATCCGGAGTCGTGGGGGATCGTGGGGCTGCTGCACGATTTTGACTACGAGAAGTTCCCGAACCAGGACCACTCGCCCGCCGACGGTCATCCGGCGTGGGGCGTACGCCTGCTGCGCGAGCGGGGGCTCCCCGAGCCGCTGTGCCGGGCGATCCTCGGACACGCGACGTACTCGGGCGTGCCCCGCGACTCGGGGCTCGCGAAGGCGCTGTTCGCGGTCGACGAGCTGTGTGGTTTCCTCGTCGCGTGCGCGCTGGTGCGCCCGTCCCGGAGCTTCCGCGACCTGGAGGTCTCCTCGGTGAAGAAGAAGCTCAAGGACAAGGCGTTCGCGCGCGGCGTGAACCGCGACGAGGTACGCCAGGGGGCGGAGGAGCTGGGCGCGCCCCTGGACGAGCACATCGCGTTCGTGATTGGGGCGTTGCGCCCGGTCGAAGGCACGCTCGGATTGGGCGCGCCCCCCGCCCCCTCCGGCGCGCCCGTGGGGTGAGCGCTCCCACACGGCGCGCGCGCGGCCGACCGCCGCGCGCCACGCGCGACGAGCTGGACCGGGCGATCGACCGCGCCGCCGGCGCACGGCCCATCGGCGGGAATCGGCTCGAGCATCACCCCGACAGCGCCCGCGCCTTGGAGGCGATGCTCGAGCAGATCGCCGCCGCCCGTCGGGCCATCGACTTCGAGAACTACATCATCCGCGACGACCGCACGGGGCGCCGGTTCGCCGAGGCGCTCGTCGAGCGGGCGCGGGCGGGGGTCGTCGTGCGCGTGCTGTACGATGCGCTCGGCTCCGTCGGCACCTCGCGGCGCTACTGGCGGCACCTCGTGCAGGCCGGTGCCCAGGTGCGCGCCTTTCACCCGCTCCTCTCGGGACACCCCCTCGACCTCGTGGTGCGGGACCACCGCAAGCTCCTCGTCACCGACGGCACGCGCGCGATTCTGGGCGGGCTGTGCATCGGCGACGAGTGGGCCGGCGACCCGGCGCGGCACCGCCGCCCTTGGCGCGACACGATGGTTGGAGTGTATGGGCCGGCGGCGGCCGCGCTCGATCGAGCCTTCACCCGCATTTGGCGGCGTGCCGGCGGCGAGCCGCCGCGGGACGAGCCCCGGCCCGTCGCGAACCCCGCGTCGTGCGGCACGTCAATCGCGCGCGTGGTGGAGGGCGTGCCCGGCCAGGCGCGGGTGTACCGCGCGGTGCAGCTCCTCGTGGCGACCGCGGCGGAGCGACTCTGGATCACGGACGCGTACCTCATGGCCCCGCCGCCGTTGTACGCGAGTCTGCTGGACGCGGCGAGGGGCGGCGTGGACGTGCGCCTCCTCGTCCCGGGAACGAGCGACCTGCCGGTGCTCCGCAACTTCACCCGCGTCGGCTACCGCGAGCTATTGCACGCCGGCGTTCGGATCTTCGAGTACCAGGGCCCGATGATCCACGCGAAGACGATGCTGGTGGACCACCGCTGGGCGCGGGTCGGCTCGAGCAACCTGAACGTCTCGAGCCTGCTCACGAACTACGAGCTCGATCTCGTGGCCGAGTGCGAGGAGCTGACGGGCGAGCTGGCCCTGCAATTCCGCCGCGACCTCGCAGCGAGCCGCGAGATCGTGCTCCAGGCGCGGCGCCTTCGCCTTCCCCTGCCGCCACGCCTCGTGGGCGCGCCCGCGACGCCTGTCGTGGCGCAGCCTCGAGGCCGGCACCGGCGCTCGGGCTACGAGCTCGGGGCGGTCGCCGTCGTCGCGCTGCGTCGAGTGGCGGGCGGCCTGCGGCGCGCGATCGCCACCACGGCGGCGCTCGCCCTCGCGGGACTCGGTGCACTGCTGCTCGCCTTTCCTCGCGTCATGAGCATCGTGCTCGCCGCCGGAACGTTCTGGCTGGCCGTCGGTTTCGGACTGTACGCCCTCGAGCAGCGGCGCACTCGCGAGTCCGATGATGGCTGACCCCCCCGACCCACCCCAACCCCCTGGGGAGGTCGCGCGTATAGGTCAGCAGGACGAAACGGCGCTCGTGGCCCGCGCGGTGAACGGCGACCGCGGCGCGTTCGGCACGCTCGTCGAGCGCTACGCGGCCACCGCGCGCCGCGTGGCGCGCGCCGTGCTGGGCGACCCCGATGACGCCGACGACGCCGCTCAGGACGGCATGCTGTCGGCGCTCCTGAAGTTGGACCAGTACGACCCGCGTCGGCCGTTCGGGCCGTGGCTGTTGCGCATCGTCGCGAACGCGGCCACCGATCGCCGCCGGCGCCGCGCCGTGCGGCGCGTGGAGCCGCTCGACCCGGGCTTCGTCGCCGGCGGCACGCGCCCCGATCGCACGGCGGAGCGCCGGGCGCTGGCGCAGCGGCTGCGGGAGGCGCTCGCGGAGCTGCCCGAGCGACGGCGCATCGCGGTCGTGCTGTTCGACGTCGAGGGGTATTCGCACGCGGAGATCGCCCAGGTGCTCGGCATTCCCGAAGGCACGGTGCGCTCCGAGGTGTTCCACGCGCGGCGCCGGTTGCGCGCGCTGCTCGGCGACTGGAAGGAGGACGGATGACACAGGACTCGTTGCCGTTCGACGCGCGGCCCGATCCGATGATCGGGGCCGCGCTACGACGGGCGCTCGACGCGGGCGAGCATGACCGGTTCGTAGCACGCGTGCTGGCGCGCGCGGAGCAGCTGCGGGCGGTCTCGTGGGACGCCGTGCTGGCCCGCTGGGCGCGGCTCGGCGTGGCCGCGGCCGTGCTCGTCGCGCTCACCGCGGGCTATGTGGTGGGCCGGGGGCGGCCGACCGCCCCCGAGCGCGCCACCGTCCCGGACGCGGTGCTCGCGCCATCGACGTCCGCGCCACCCGTCGAGGTGGTGTTCGCGTCCCTCATCGGAAACTAGAAAGGCTGGACACGCCGTCATGCTCAATCGCTCCAGGACATGGGCCGTGGTGCTCCTCGTCGCGACCTTCGTCGCCGGGATGGCCGTCGGGGCCGGCGGCCGCGGGCTGTGGATGCCCCGCGCCGAAGCGTCCGCCGGCCCGAGCCACGGCCCCGACCGGATGCTCGCGTCGCTCACGACGGAGCTGCGCCTCACGCCGGTCCAGCACGACTCGCTCGGTGCGATCCTGCAGCGGCACTGGGCGCGGATGAACGACGTGTGGGAAGCCGTCAAACCCCGGTTTGACACGATCCGGTCCGACATGGACTCCGAGGTCGTGCGCCAGCTGACCCCGGATCAGGCGGCGCAGTACCGCGACCACGTCGCCCGGTATAGGCATCGTCAAGAACGGGAACGGCCAGGCGGCGGGAAGAAGCAATGACGGGAGGGTGGCGATTAGTCGTGGTCGCGTTCGTGATGCCGCTAGCGATGGCGAGACCAGAGCCTCTGGCGGGGCAGCAGCTCGAGGTGACGCTCACGGAGGCGGTGCGGCGCGCACTCGACGTGCAGCCCGCCGTGGTGCAGGCGCGTGGCGGCGTCACCAACGCGGGGTGGCAGAAGCGGGCCGCGTACGGCGCGTTCCTGCCCACCGTGACGATCGGGTCGACGGCGTTCCGCCAGAACACGCCCTCTATCGTCAACGGCCTTCCGGTGGACGCGGGCACCTACCAGTACAACACATCGCTCTCGGCGTCGCTGGACTTGTTCACCGGTCTCCGCCGCGTCGCGAACTACCGCAACGCGGCCGCCACCGAGGACGCAGCCGACGCCGGGCTCGTGAATCAGCGCTATCAGGTGACCGCCACCACCCAGCAGCTCTTTTTCACGGCGCTGGCCGACGAGGAGTTGGTGCGCGTGGCCCAGGCGCAGGTGCAGCGCACCCAGGAGGAGCGCCAGATCTCGGTGAACAAGTTCCAGGCCGGCGCGGCGACGCGCTCCGACACTCTCACGTCGACTGTGGACCTGGGCAATGCTCAGCTCGCGTTGCTCCAGGCCCAGGCGAACCTCGCCACTGCCCAGGCGGCCCTCGCGCGCCAGATCGGCGTCGACGGCTCGGTCCGTGCAACGCCCGACTCGCAGTTGCCCGCGGTCCCCGACACCACCGCGCTCCGCGCCGCCGCGCTGCAGCAGGCTCCGGTCGTGGCGCAGGCGGTGGCCCAAGAGCGCGCGGCATCCGCGTCCGTCTGGTCGTCCCGCTCGCCGTACCTGCCCACGCTCACGGCGACGTACAGCACATCGAGCCAGGGGCTCACCCAGCCGTGGAACGGGTTCGACGCGACCAATCGAAACCTGAATCAGTTCCGCATCGGGCTGTCGTGGACGCTGTTCAACGGGTTCCAGCGCGAGCAGGCCGTCGCCCTGAGCTCCGTGAACCTCGACGTCGCGCGGGCGCAGACAGCGGACACGCGTCGCCAGCTCAGCGCTCAGCTCACCCAGCAACTCGCCGCCACGTTCACGGCCTACGCGCAGATCGGGATCACCGGCGCCAACGTCGTGGCCGCGGCGGAGGCGCTCCGCGTCCAGCAGGAGCGCTACCGGCTCGGTGCCGCCACGCTCCTCGACCTGCTCACCGCCGAGGCCAACCTCACCCAGGCCCAGGTGAACCAGGTCCAGGCGCGGTACAACTACCTCATCGCGCGCGCCCAGGTCGAAGCGCTCGTGGGGCACACCCTGTGACGAGCGCCCAGCCTCAACCGATGACGTTCCGGACCGGCGACAGGCCGCTGCCGGACATCGTCATCCTCACGCACAAGCTCACCCGCGACTACGACATGGGGGGCGAAGTGGTGCGCGCGCTGCGCGGCATCAACATCCAGATCCGCAAGAACGAGTTTGTGGCGGTGATGGGCCCGTCCGGCTCGGGGAAGTCGACCTTGATGAACCTGATCGGCTGCCTCGACACGCCCACCGCCGGCGAATACTGGCTCAACGGTCAGAAGGTGTCGGACCTCTCGGACGACGAGCTGGCCCGCATCCGCAACAAAGAGATCGGGTTCGTGTTCCAGACGTTCAACCTGCTGCCGCGGGCCAACGCGCTCCACAACGTGGAGCTGCCGTTGATCTACGCCGGGCTGCCGGGGAAGGAGCGCCGGGCGCAGGCCGCGCGGGCGCTCGAGCGGGTGGGGCTGGCGGACCGGATGGACCACAAGCCGAACGAGCTCTCGGGCGGCCAGCGCCAGCGGGTGGCGATCGCGCGGGCCCTCGTGAACGTGCCCAGCATCCTGCTCGCCGACGAGCCGACGGGAAATCTCGATTCGGCGACCGGCGAGGAGATCATGCGGCTGTTCGAGGAGCTGTGGAGCGGCGGCCAGACGATCGTGCTGGTGACGCACGAGCACGACATCGCGGCCCACGCCCGGCGCCAGGTCCACCTCCGCGACGGGCTCGTCGAGCGCGACGAGCAGACGAGAGGCTGACGGTGCGGCGCTACCTCGTCGCCGCTCCGGCGGCCTTGCTCGTCGGCCTCGCGGGCTGCAAGCAGGCGGAGTCCGCGCCGCTGTACGAGAAGATCGCCGTGGTGCGCCGCGACGTCGTGGTCACCGCGGCCGCGGAAGGCGTGATCGAGCCGATTCTCAAGTTCAGCGTGAAGTCCAAAGCCTGGGGCCAGATCCTCGCGATGCCGGTCCAGACGGGCGACGAGGTCCAGAAGGGGCAGCTGCTGGCGAAGATCGACCCCCGCCTTCCGCAGAACAATCTGGCCCAGGCGCAGGCCGCGCTCGACAAGGCCCAAGCGCAGCTCGCGAACGCCACGGCCCAACTCAAGCGCAGCGACACATTGTATAACAGCCAAGCGATCGCGGAGACTGACCACGACGCGGCCAAGCTCGCCTACGCCACGGCGCACTCGGCTGTCGTGACGGCTGAGGCGAATTTGCAGACCGCTAAGGACGCGATGGAGGACACGCAGGTTCGCGCGCCTATCACCGGCACCATCCTCGAGCTCGACGCCGTGCTCGGTACCGTGATCTCGAGCCCCACTCTGGGCGGCGGCACCGTCATCCTGAAGATGGCGAACCTCGACGTGGTGCAGGACTCGGCGATGGTGCCCGAGACCGACGTCGGCAAGGTGCAGCCCGAGATGGCCGCGACCATCACCGTGGACGCCTATCCGAACCGGCGGTTCGACGGCACCGTCCTCAAGCTCGAGCCGCAGGCGCAGGTCGTCCAAAACGTGACGATGTTTCCGGTGCTGATCAACATCCAGAACCCCGGTCATCTGCTCAAGCCCGGGATGAACACCGAGGTCCAGATCCACGTCGGGCAGCACCAGAGCGTGCTCGCGATACCGAATGCGGCACTGCGGACGCAGCGCGACGTGAGCTCGGCCGCCAGTGTGCTCGGCCTCGATCCCCAGGTCGTCCAGCAGCAGCTCGCGGCGGCGCAGCTGCCGGACGCCACACCGCGCACCGGCGGCGACACCGCCACGGCGGGACCCCGCGGCGGCCTGCGCCGGTCCGACAGCACGAAGGCCGGCGCCACATTAACGACCCCGAATGGGCGGACGATCACGCTGCCGCCCGGGGTGACGGCCGAGCAGGTACAGGCCGCGGTTGCGCGCATGCGGAGCGGCGCCGAGCCGACGCCAACCGACCGCGCCCTGCTCGCCCAAGTGTTCGGCCGGGCGCAGCGGCCCGGCGGCGGCACGGGGCGGCAGACGCGCAACGGGGCCGGTGGCGGCTACATCGTGTTCGCGCTGCGCGGCGGCACCGTCCTGCCCATCCCGATCCGCACCGGGCTCACCGACCAGGACTACATCGAGGTGACGAGCGGGCTCACGGACAAGGATACGGTGCTCGTGCTGCCGAGCGCGTCGCTCGTGCAAGCGCAGCAACAGTTCCGCCAGCGCTTCCAGAACGTGACCGGGGGCGGGTTGCCGGGGTTACGGCAACAGCAGTCACAGGGTACGACATCGAGATGAAGAGAGCCGTGGCGGCGTTGGTCCTGCTCGGCGCGGCGGGCTGCAAGAAGCCGGAGTCCGTACCGCCGTACACCACCATCCCGGTCGCGCACCGCGACATCATCGTCACGGCGACCGCCTCCGGCGTGATTCAGCCGATTCTCACCCTCAGCGTGAAATCGAAAGCGTCGGGGGAGATCATCGCCATGCCGGTGCAGACGGGCGACGAAGTGAAGAAGGGGCAGCTCCTGGCGAAGATCGACCCCCGGATTCCGCAGAACAACCTGTCCCAGGCGCAGGCGAGCCTCGACGTGGCCAAGGCGCAGCTCGACAACGCCACCGCGCAGCTCAAGCGCAGCGAGGCGTTGTACGGCACCCAGTCGATCACCGAGGCGGGGTACGATTCCGCCCAGCTCGCGTCGGCGACGGCGCGATCGGCGGTGGTGACGGCCCAGGCGAACCTGCAGACGGCCAAGGACGCGATGGAAGACACCCAGGTCCGCGCCCCGATCACCGGCACCATCCTCGAGCTCGACGCCGTGCTCGGCACCGTGATCTCGAGCCCGACCAACGACGTGGGCGGCGGGACGGTGATCCTGAAGATGGCGAGCCTCGACACCGTGCAGGTATCGGCGCTGGTGGACGAGACGGACGTCGGCAAGGTACAGCCGGGAATGCCCGTCACGATCACGGTCGACGCGTACCCCAACCGCCAGTTCGACGGCCGGGTCCTGAAGATCGAGCCGCAGGCACAGGTGAGCCAGAACGTCACCATGTTCCCGGTGGACGTGAACATCCTGAATCCCGAGCACTTGCTCAAGCCGGGGATGAACACCGAGGTCGAGATTCACGTCGGGCAGCGTCAGGGCGTGCTCGCGGTGCCGAATGCCGCGCTGCGAACGGAGCGCGACGTCGCTTCGGCCGCGACCGTGCTCGGCCTCGACCCCCAGGCTGTGCAGCGACAGCTCGACGCCACGCCGGGCGGCGGCGCGGCGCCGCAAGGAGACGGGAGCAAGCTGCACGCCGCGGAGCCCGCGAAGGGCGGCGGGCAGGCTCAGGGCTCGGCTACCACCGCCCCGAGCTACATCGTGTTCGCGCTGCGGGGAGGAAAGGTCGTGCCCGTCCGGATCACGACCGGGCTCACCGATCAGGATTACATCGAAGTGACTAGCGGCCTGGCCGAAACGGACACGGTCCTCGTGCTGTCAGGGACCGCTTCGAGGTAGCGATGCTGCTGGTCGAGATCATCCAGGTGGCGCTTGAGGCGCTGCGGGCCAACAAGCTGCGCTCGCTCCTCACCATGCTGGGCATCATCATCGGGGTGGGCGCCGTCATCACCATGGTCGCCTTGGGCTCCGGGGCGCAGAAGTCGGTGCAGGACCGGATTCAAGCGCTCGGGCCCACGCTGTTGAGCGTCTACCCCGGCCAGAGCTTCATGCGCGGCGTCGCGAGCGGCTCCCGTGTCAGCCTGACGCTGGACGACGACACCGCGCTGGCGAACAACGCCCGCTATGTGAGCGCGGTGGTGCCCGAGCTGAGCGGCAACCTCCAGGTCCAGATGGGCAATTTCAACATCAACGTGAACATCGTGGGGACGACGCCCACCTACGTCCCGGTGCACAACTACACGGTCACGGCCGGCCGCATGTTCACGGCGGGAGACGACGCGGCGCGCCGCCGCGTGGCCGTGCTCGGCTCCGCCATCCCGCAGATGCTCAACTCGAACCGCGACGCGATGATCGGCCAGGAGCTCATGATCCGCGGCATCACGTTCGAGATCATCGGCGTGCTCTCCGAGAAGGGCTCGCAGGGCTCGTTCTTCAATCCCGATGAGCAGATCCTCATCCCCCTCCAGACCGCCCGCTACCGCGTCATGGGCACCGATCGGCTGCGGACCATCACGGTGCAGGCCCAGGATCTGAACGCCATGAACCTGGCGATGATCGAGATCGAGCGCGTGCTGCGGCGCCAGCACAAGATCCGCCCGGGTGGGGACAACGACTTCCAGATCCGCAACCAGACCGACATCCTGGCCACGTTCCAGCAGACGACGGAGACCTTCAAGTACCTCCTCGCCGGCATCGCCGCCGTGAGCCTGCTCGTGGGCGGCATCGGGATCATGAACATCATGCTGGTGTCGGTCACGGAGCGGACCCGCGAGATCGGGGTGCGCAAGGCGCTCGGCGCGACGCGCTTCAACATCATGTTCCAATTCCTGGTCGAGGCGCTGGTGCTGTGCCTCGCCGGCGGGCTGATCGGCGTGCTGCTCGGCTCGCTCGGCGCGGTGCTGATCTCGAAGCTGGCCCAGTGGAATACCCTCATCTCACCGCTCGCCATCCTGCTCGCGTTCGTGTTCAGCGCGGCCGTGGGGTTGTTCTTCGGCATCTGGCCCGCGCGCCGGGCGGCGAGCTTGGATCCGATCATCGCGCTGAGATACGAATAAGTGCGGAGTGCGGAGTGCGGAGTGGCAGAACGGCCTGACGATTCGTAGGCGGCGGTTCGAAGACGGTCCATCCATTCCGCACTCCGCATTCCCCACTCCGCACTCTATCTTTTGTCCCATGCTCGCCCTGCTCCTCGTCCTCCAGAGCGCCGAGCCCGGTCCTGTCTACAACGGGCGCGCCCACCAGCTCGAGGTCCGCATCCCGCGGATCGAAGCCCACGTCACCATCGATGGGGTCCTCGACGAGAGCGTGTGGCGCGACGCCGCCCTGCTCACCGGCTTCTCCCAATACCGCCCGGTGGACGGTCGCCCCGCCGAGGACTCGACCGAGGTGCTCGTGTGGTACGCGCCGGATGCGATCTATTTCGGCATCCGGGCGTTCGAGCCGCATGGCCAGGTGGTGCGTGCCACGCTCGGCGACCGCGACAACATCGACGCCGATGACCGCGTCGAGATCCTGCTCGACGCGTATCTCGATCACCGCCGCGCCACGCTGTTCGCCATCAACCCCCTCGGAGTTCAGGAGGACGGCGTCTGGAGCGACGGGGTCGGCGCCGGCGCGGCCGGAGGACCGAGCGCCGGCGGGCGGTTCGACGCGACGATCGATCTCAACCCCGATTACGTGTACCAGTCGCGCGGCCGCCTGACCGACTGGGGCTACGAGGTCGAGGTGCGGATTCCCCTGAAGAGCCTGCGCTACCAGAGCGCCGACCCACAGGACTGGGGCCTCCAGATCGTGCGCGTGGTGCAGCACTCGGGCTACGAGGAGACGTGGACCCCGGCGGTGCGTGCCAACGCCAGTTTCCTTATTCAATCGGGCCGCCTCGTCGGCCTCACGGCGTTGCAGCGCGGCGTGGTACTCGACCTCACCCCGGAGTTCACCACGAAAGTCGATGGAGCCCCTGGCGCCTCGGGGTACGATTACACCGGCACACCGGAGCTCGGCGGCAATCTCCGCTGGGGCGTCACCCAGAACCTCGGCGTCACGGCCACCGCGAATCCCGACTTCTCCCAGGTAGAGGCGGACGTGGGCCAGGTGACCGTCAACGAGCGCTTCGCGCTCTTCTATCCCGAGAAGCGGCCCTTCTTTCTCGAGGGCCTGGAGCAGTTCGACACCCCGAACCGCTTGATCTACACTCGGCGCATCGTGCAGCCGGTGTTCGGCGCCAAGCTCGCGGGCAAGATCGGCGGCACCGGCATCGCCTATCTCGGCGCCGTGGACAACCGGGATTCCGCCACCGGCGCCAACCCCGTGTACAACCTGGTGCGCCTGCGGCGCGACCTGGGACCCACCTCGACCGTGGGGATCACGTACACCGACCGAATCGATGGCGACGCGTACAACCGCGTGCTGAGCGCCGACGCCCGCGTGGTGTGGCGGAGCATCTGGTTCTCCGAGGTGCAACTCGGGGGCGCTTGGACTCGCGACGGCACCGGGGCACGCGCCGGCAAACTGTGGGACGTGACGTTCGCCGACCGCACCGGCCGCGCCTACGGTAACCACTTCGAGCTGCTCGGGATCGAGCGCACGTTCCAGGACACGAGCGGCTTCGTGAACCGGATGGACCTGGTGGCGGGGAGGACGTTCAACCGGTTCACCTGGTACGGCCGCCCGGGCGCGCTGCTCGAGCAGGTGTCCGCGATCGTCGGGTTCGCCCCGATCTGGCGCTACGCCGACTTCGGGCGGCTGCGCGGCACCGTCGAGGACACGCTCCAGAACTCCTGGGTCGCGACCCTGCGTGGGGGTTGGGCGCTCAACCTCACGCTCAGCCTGAACCACTTCAGCTTCGACCCGGCGGCCTACGTCGGCGAAACGGTGAACGGGGCGCCCTTCGTCGTGCCGAACGGTCTCTATCACCTCCCCGGGATCGTGTTGGGAGGCAGCACGCCCAATCGCGCCCTGGCCGCCAGCGCGACTGTGATCTACGGCGCCGCGGCGCTGTTCCCCGAGGCGGCGGAAGGCCGTCAGTTCAGCGTCGTGACGACCGCCGCCTGGCGACCCACGCCGTCCGTGCGCATCGAGGCGCGCTGGGTCCACGAGCGCTTCACGCGGGCGCGCGACGGCAGCCGCTTCTCCACCGCGAATATCCCGCGCTTGAAGCTCGAGTACCAGCTGTCGCGCGCCATCTTCTTCCGGTACGTGGGGCAGTATTTCGCCCAGGACCAGGCGGCCCTCGAGGACCCGCGCACGGGGCAACCGATCTTAGGGGGCGCTGCGGCGGTGGCCGGCGTGACGAACAATTTTCGCAACGACGTCCTGTTTTCCTACAAGCCCGTGCCCGGGACCGTGTGCTTCCTCGGGTACGGCGCGTCGCTCAAGGAGCCCGACGCGTTCCAGTTTCGGAACCTGAGCCGCGCATCGGACGGGTTCTTCCTGAAGCTCAGCTACTTGTACCGAATGTAGGCCCTCTACCACTCCACAAGCGCCCGGGCCATTTTCTCATGCATGCCCGACGCGGCGGATCTGGCAGAGCAGCTCGCCGACGAGGATCGCGCGAAGCGGCGCCAGTACGTCCTCGCGAACACGCGTGCCCGCTGGAGCTTCGTGGGTGTCGGCGTGGCCCTCCTCCTGGTCGTGCGGCTCGCGCGGTTGGCGCCGGTCGCGTGGTGGTTCATCGTGGCCTTCGCGGCAGTCTTCGTCGCCGCGAACTACGCGATGCTCCGCCTGGCCCGCGGCGCCGCGTTCCGCCCCTGGTACGCGCAGCTGCACAGCGCCGTCGGGGCGGCGGTGATCTCGGCCGTCCTGGCCGCCCTCGGGCCCACGGCCCACGCGCTCTACGGGGCGTACCTGATCGCGCCGCTCCAGGCCGCGCTCTACCTCGGCCGCACCGAGGCCTGGCAGGCGCTGCTGCTCAACCTCACGGGGTTCGCCCTGGCCACCGCGGTGCGCGGGGGACCGCCCGGCGGCGGGTGGAGCTGGCGGCTGTTCGCGCAGGAGTCCCTCGTTCTCGTCTTCGCCTGCGCCGTTCTCATCCCCATGCTGACGCGGATCGTGGCCCGGCTGCGTGCGGCTCGCGAGACCCTGGCCCAGGTGGAACGCGGTGACCTCACGGTCCGCGTGCACGACGCCGAGCTCGACGAGCTGGGTTATCTAGGAGTCAGCGTGAACCGCAGCACCGACGCGATCGCAGGCACCGTGCGCCGGGTGCAGCACCAGTCCCAGGAGCTGGCGGCGATGGCCCAGCAGCTCGCGGCGTCGGCTCAGCAGCTGCAAGCGGCGTCGCAGCAGATCTCCGCCACCGCGCAGCAACTGACCTCGGGCACGGAGCGCCAGCGCCAGCTCATCGGGCACGGGCGCGAGGACTCCGAGGCGGCGGCGACGGTCGCGTCGCAGCTCCACGTCCGCGCCCAGGAGGCCGAGCGTCAAATCGCCGGCGTGGCAGAGCAGGCACTCCGTCACGGCGCGGAGATCGCGCGGGCGAGCGAGCTGCTCGCGTCGCTCGTCGGGCACCTGGACCATGTCTCCACCGCGACCGGGACGCTGGAGCAGAGCTCGCGGGAGATCGGCAAGCTCGTGGACGCGATCACCCGCATCGCGAGCCAGACCGACTTGCTCGCGCTCAACGCCGCGATCGAGGCGGCCCGCGCCGGCGAGCACGGGCTGGGCTTCCGCGTCGTGGCCGACGAGGTGCGGAAGCTCGCCGAGCAGAGCGCGCGGTCGGCCGAGGAGGTGCGGGGGCGGGTGCGCCAGACGCAGGATCAGGTGGCCCAGCTGCTCACGGCCATGGCCGAGGGCCGGCGCGCGGCGGAGGGCGTGGGCACCGTCTCGACCGCCGTGCGTCAGGCGCTCGACGCGATCTTCGCCGACTTGAACGCCACCGTACGGTTCGCGACCGCCTTCGCCGGGGAGACGGAAAACCAGACGCGGCGGATTCGCGAGGTCGTGGGGCGCATGGAAGAGGTGGCGGGGATCGCCGAGACGGCGGCCCAGGGCGCGGAGCAGACCTCAGCCGCCACGGCGCAGCAGATCGCCTCGCTCAGCGAGCTCACCACGACCACACAACACCTCTCCGTCGCCGCGGCGAAGCTGACGGAGACGATCGAGCACTTCACCGTGAACGGCAAAGCGTGAGCGCGCGCTAAGCCGCAATCACACCACAGGCGATCCGATCACCGGCATTGCCGGCTGGATCCGTCTTCATGTCGTCCGCCTTCGCGTGGATGACGAGCGCGGTTCCTCCGTTACTGAAAACCGAATGACTACCGGCGGCGAGCGTGACGTTCGGATCCGTGACGGTCGCGTGCGCGGTGCCGTCAGACCCGACGGTGAAGTTCTTCATGTCTCCCGCATGAGGCCCGTTGGGATTCTTTAGGCCGTGCTGCTTTCCGTCGGGGTTGAAATGGGGTCCCGCCGATTTGAAATCGGGCGCCGAACACTGCGCCACTTGGTGAATGTGGATCGCATGCACACCGGGCGGGAGATTGTGGAGATCAAGCTTGATCTTGACGCCCTGCTTCGCTGCGGACAGCGTCGCGGTGCCAATGCTCTCTCCCTGGGCGTTTTTCATCTCAATCTTGCGAGCTGGCTCCTGTGGGGCCGACAACGACAGGGCGAGTACTGCCCCGATCAACGACGTCGAGACCGGTCGTGGCATGGGGTCCTTCCAGTGATGATGTTCCTCAAACCTACCACCCCCGCAACAGCGGCGCGTCCCCGTAATGGGGCCGCGCGCGCGTGTTGAGAAGCGTGCGTCCTTGGTAACGCGACGCGGGTGGCGCAAGCTCTACCCTGAAGGGGGTACGTTTCTCTCACCCTCACTCACCCCTTAAGGGTGTGTCTCTTCTCACCCCTACCTGATCACTTCGGGCGATACCGACGCCGTCCTTCGAGTGGCAAAATAGAGCCGTTCGCGTTAGTGCGGACAACTCATGGCCATGATTGCCCCGCGTCACGTAAAGGTTCGACCGATGGCCCAGCCCAATCAGCCCCGTACCAACCGGCGCCTCTGGGCGACGCCCCAAGTCACCGCGCTCCCGTGCATCACGGACCTCACGCTCCAGACGGCCTCGCCGATTAGCGGGAGTACGGGAGAAGGCGGAAGCACAGAGAGAAGGCGCCGTAGGGGAGTGTTAGCGCGTGGCGGGTTCTGGGTAGGCGTCGTGTTGTGTGGTGTCGCGCTCGGTGGATGCTCTGGCAGCACCTCGGGGCCGGTCCAGCCGACTGGGGCGAAGCTCGCCTTCACCGTGCAGCCCAGCAACGCGGTCGCCGGGGCGGCGAGCACGCCTGCCGTGCGGGTGGCGGTCCAGGATGCCCAGGGCAACACCGTGACGACCGCGACCACCAGCATCACGGTGGCGATCGGGACCAACCCCGCGAGTGGGACCCTGTCCGGCACGACGACGGTCGCTGCGGTCAACGGCGTCGCCACCTTCGCGAACGTGAGCATCAACAACCCCGGAACCGGGTACACCTTCACTGCGTCGGCCACCACTCTGACCGGGGCCACCAGCAACAGCTTCAACATCACTGCGCCCATCACGGCCGGGCGCCTCCGGCTAAGCGCGGGCTTCGGTCACACGTGCGGCGTGACGACCAGCGGGGCCGCCTACTGTTGGGGCGACAATACGTACGGCGAGCTCGGCAACGGCACGACCACCACCAGCGCCACCCCAGTTGCGGTCTCGGGCGGGCTCTCCCTCGCTACCCTGAGCGCGGCGGGCTTCGAGTCCACGTGCGGCGTGACGACCAGCGGGGCCGCCTACTGTTGGGGCGTCAACCAGCAGGGCGAGCTCGGCAACGGTTCGATCACTGGACCCCAGACGTGCGTCGGTTACGCGTGCAGCCTCACGCCGGTCGCAGTCTCGGGCGGGCTCTCCTTCGCTACCGTGAGCGCGGGCTACCTCTCTGCGTGCGGCGTGACGACCGGCGGGGCCGCTTACTGTTGGGGCGACAATAATTACGGCGAGCTCGGCATCGATTCGAGCACTGGACCCCAGACGTGCGTCAACTCTGCTACAATTGGTTACGCGTGCAGCGGTACGCCGGTCGCGGTCGCGGGCGGGCTCTCGTTCGCCACCGTGAGCGCAGGCTTCGATACCGCATGCGGTCTGACGACCAGCGGTGCCGCGTACTGTTGGGGGTACGGCCCCCTCGGCGACGGCTATTTCTTCAGCAGCTCCACTCCGGTTGCGGTCTCGGGGGGGCTCTCCTTCGCCACCGTCAGCGCGGGCGACGGGCTAGCGTGCGGTGTGACGACCACCGGGGCCGCCTACTGTTGGGGCAACAACACCAATGGCGAGCTCGGCAACGGCTCGACCACCACCTATAGCGCCACTCCGGTCGCCGTCTCGGGCGGGCTCTCCTTCAACACCGTGAGCGCGTCGATCGGCGACAACTACGCGTGCGGCGTGACGACCGGCGGGGCCGCCTACTGTTGGGGCGACAATACGTACGGCGAGCTCGGCAACGGCTCGATCACCCGCAGCCTCACTCCGGTCGCGGTCTCGGGCGGGCTCTCCTTCGCCACGGTGAGCGCGGGCTACCACTACACGTGCGGTGTGACGACCGGCGGGGCCGCCTATTGCTGGGGCGAGGGCGCGCTCGGCAACGGCTCAACCACCAACACCCTCACTCCCGTCGCCGTCTCGGGCGGGCTCTCCTTTTGAGGCGAGCTCG
>Ga0209160_1000064_pt1 | contig 69993 bp, 59 predicted proteins | sample GraSoiAngelo_153_FD_186167 | JGI IMG/M metagenome (GOLD analysis project Ga0209160, IMG submission 186167) | Grasslands soil microbial communities from the Angelo Coastal Reserve, California, USA - 14_1009_12_40cm (SPAdes) (version 2) | ecosystem: Environmental > Terrestrial > Soil > Grasslands ...
GTCGAGGACGTTGACGTGCTCGGGCAGGTTGACGACGTACGCGATCGCATCCGCGATGTCGTCGGCGGTGAGCGGCTGGAACCCGCGATACACCGCCTTGGCGCGCGCCGCGTCGCCGTGGAACCGCACCTCGGAGAATTCCGTCTCCGCGAACCCCGGATCGACGCTCGAGACGCGGATCGGCGTCCCCGCCACGTCCAGGTTCATCCCCTCCGAGAGCGCGCGCACGCCGTACTTCGTAGCGTTGTAGACGTTACCCTGCGGGTACGTCATGTGCCCGGCGGTCGAGCCGAGGTTCACCACGTGGCCCCGCCGCCGCGCCACCATGTGCGGCAGGATAGCACGAGTCACGTTGAGCAACCCCTTCAGATTCGTGTCGATCATGCGATCCCAGTCCTCCGGGTCGCCCTCGTGGATCTTGGACATCCCGCTCGCGAGACCGGCGTTGTTGATGAGAACATCCGGCACGTGCCCGCCGGCCACGAGGTCTCCGGCGGCGCGGTTCACCGCCGCTCGATCGCGCACGTCCACCTGCGCGAGCAGCGCCGATGTCGCGTGGCGCTCGCGCAAGTCGGCGCTGAGCCGCTCGAGTCGATCGACGCGGCGCGCCCACAGCACCAGCTTCGCGCCCTCCGCGGCGAAGCGGCGTGCGCACGCCGCCCCGATCCCCGAGCTCGCCCCCGTGATCAGAATCAGCTTCCCCTCGATGCGATTCACACGTCTCTCCGCGATGCCTCTGCTGGACGTTGTGGCGTGACGTTCTTGCGTGACGTCGTTGCGTGACGTCGTTGCCTGACGTTGTTGCGTGACGTCGTTGCGTGACGTCGTTTGCTTGACGTCCTTGTCTTATCGCATGTTCCCCGTGTGCCCCAGCGAGTAACGCCCGGGCTGCGGCCACACGCAAAGCCCATGCGGCTCGCGGCCGACCGCGATGCGGTGGGTGAGCCGGCCCGTCTGGGCGTCGAAGACGTACACCTCGCTGTCGTAGCGCCCCGATAGCCACAGCTCCCGGCCATCGGCAGTCACGTTGCCCATGTCGGGACTCCCGCCGCCCGGCACCGGCCAGGTGGCGACGATCCGCTGCGTCGCGGGATCGAGCACGGTGATGCTCCCCGGCCCGTGGCGGCCGCCCGCAGTGGTATTCCAGCCGCGATTGCTGATGTACATCCGGCGCCCGTCCCGGCTGGGGTAGATGCCGTGCGTGCCTTTGCCGGTCGCGACGAACCCGACACGCCGGAAAGCGTCCGGGTCCACCAGGTAGACGCCGTTCGCCATCATGTCAGCCACGTAGAACACATGCCCGTCGGGCGACGCACGGATGTCCTGCGGCATCGCGCGGGCGCCCAGCCCGTCGGGATCGAGCAGCAGGTACCCGACCACCCGGCGGGTCGCGAGGTCGAGCTTCAGCAGCTCGCCCGAGAACTCGCACGTGGCGATGGCGAAGTGCCCGTCGGCGCTGAACTCCATGTGGTCCACGCCCCTGCACTCGACCGGGACCGATTGCACGAGGGCCATCGTGTGCGCGTCCCGGAAGTCGAGCCGCCGGAGCCGCTCGGCCACGACGATGGCCCAGTGGCCGTCGGGAGTGAAATACAGGTTGTACGGATCGGCGACCGGCACGCTCGGCCCTTCGCGGCCGTTGGCGGGATCGATCGGCGTGAGCGTATTCCCCAGGTTGTTTGCCACCCACAGCGTCAGGAGATCGTACGACGGCACCACGTGCTGCGGCAGGGCGCCGGTCGCAAAGCTGCGCAGGACGCGGTAGGTCAATGGGTCGATCACCGTGACCGTGCCGTCTTTGCTGTTCGGCACGTACACGAACGGCACGGCGCGCCGCGCCGCCGGGCTGAGCATCCCGGCGCCGGCCGCGGCGTAGAGGCCTGCCGACACGCTGTCGGGGGCCGGCGTTTGAGCGGCACCCGGCCCCGCGGCGGCGACCGCCAGCAGTGCGAGTACGGTGTTGCGGATACGCATCACGACGTGAGTCATCCCGCCTAGCACAGTGACCGTGCCCAGATAGTTTACTGCACGCCCCCTCCGAATTGCGAGTCCTCGATATGCCGAGAATCACCGTCTTGCTCGTCGCGGCCGCCCTGGTGGCGCCGCCGGCCCCGGCGCAGCACCGCGTCACGACACCGCGACAAGCCCTGGGCTTCGACGTCGGGGCGGACTATCACCTCGCGACCTACACGCAGCTCGAGGCCTACTGGCGGACGCTCGCCCGGGAGTCGCCGCGCATGGTGCTGCGCGAGATCGGCAAGACCGCCGAAGGGCGGCCCCAGCTCATGGCGATCATCACGGCGCCGGCGAACCACAAGCGCCTCGCGCGTTACGAAGATATTGCGCGGCGGCTGGCGCTCGCGCAGGGGCTCACCGACGAGCAGGCGCACGCCCTGGCCCGCGAAGGGAAGGCGGCAGTGTGGATCGACGGTGGCTTGCACGCCACCGAGGTGCTGGGCGCGCATCAACTGTTGGAGCTCGTGTATCAAATGGTGAGCCGGGACGACCCGGAGACCCGCCGCATCCTCGACGACGTCATCCTGCTCGCGGTGCACGCCAACCCCGACGGCATGGAGCTGGTCTCGAGCTGGTACATGCGGGAGTCGGACTCGCTCAAGCGCTCGACGGCGGGCATCCCGCGGCTGTACCAGAAATACATCGGGCACGACAACAACCGCGACTTCTACATGGTGACCCAGCCCGAGACCGAGAACATGGCCAGGGTCATGTTCCGGGAATGGTTTCCGCAAATCGTCTACAATCACCACCAGACGGGTCCTGCCGGTACGGTGCTGTTCGCGCCGCCGTTCCGCGATCCGTTCAATTACTACTTCGACCCGCTCGTGCCGATCGGCATCGACATGGTCGCGGCGGCGATGCACGAGCGCTTCCTCGCGGAGGGGAAGCCCGGAGCGACGATGCGCTCCGGGGCGCCGTACTCGACGTGGTGGAACGGCGGGCTCCGCACCACGGCGTACTTCCACAACATGATCGGGCTCCTGACCGAGGCGATCGGCAACCCGACGCCCATCGACATTCCGTTCGTGCCGGACCGCGCGCTGCCCAAGGGCGACCTGCCCGCACCCATCGAGCCGCAACAGTGGCACTTCCGGCAGTCGATCGACTACTCGATCACCGCCAATCGGGCGATCCTCGATTACGCCTCCCGCTATCGCGAGACGCTGCTCTACAACATCTACCGTATGGGAAAGAATGCGATCGAGCGCGGCAGCACGGATCATTGGACCGTGCACCCGCAGGTCATCGAGGCCGTCAAGGCGGCGGCGCTGAAGGACAGCGCGCTCGACACCATCCGGACTGCGCGCACCCGGGACGGCCGCGTGCCGGCGAAATACTTCGGCCTGTTGCACGATCCGGCGCAGCGCGACCCGCGCGGCTACATTCTCCCGTCCGACCAGGCGGATTTCCCGACCGCCACCAAGTTCGTGAATACCCTGATCAAGAACGGCGTGACGGTGCTGCGGGCGGCGGGGGACTTCGACGTGGCGGGCCGGCACTATCCCGCGCAGTCCTATATCGTACCGGCCGCCCAGGCGTTCCGTCCGCACGTTCTCGACATGTTCGAGCCGCAAGACCACCCCAACGACTTCCAGTTTCCCGGCGGGCCGCCGATCCCACCGTACGACAACGCGGGCTGGACCCTGGCCTATCAGATGGGCGTGAGCTTCGATCGCATCCTGGACCGATTCGACGGATCGTTCGAGCCGGTGCGCGACACCGCGACGCCGCCCCCGGGGACGGTCAGCCACGCGGACGGGGCCACCGGCTTCCTGCTGAGTCATCGCGTGAACGACGCCGCGATCGCCACCAATCGACTGCTCGCCAAGGGGGAGGAAGTCGACTGGCTGGTGCAGCCGGTCGCGGCGAACGGCCGCGACTACCCGGCCGGCACGATCTTCATTCCGGCCACGCCTGCGAGCATCCCGCTGGTGCGGGGGCTCGCGACCGACCTGGGCCTGAGCTTCGACGGGCTCGCCACGCGTCCGGCTCCCGCGCTGCGCGTTCGCCCCGTGCGCATCGGGCTGTGGGACCGCTACGGGGGATCGATTCCGTCCGGCTGGACCCGCTGGTTGCTCGAGCGGTTCGAGTTTCCCTTCGAGGTCGTGTACCCGTCGACGCTCGACGCCGGCAAGCTCGCCGACCGCTACGACGTGCTCGTCTTCCCCGACGGCGCGATCCCGCAGAACGACCGGGATCAGCCGGACGACTTCTTCGGGCCGCCGCCGCCGCCCGAAACGATTCCCGCGGAGTTCAAGAATCGGCTCGGGCGCGTCAGCGTGCAGAAGACCGTGCCGCTGTTGCGCCAGTTCCTCACCGACGGCGGCACCATCATCGCGATCGGCAGCTCGACCGGCCTGGGCCAGCACATCGGGCTCCCGCTGGCGAGTCACCTGGTGTCGGACGGCAAGCCCCTTCCCCGCTCCAAGTTCTACGTGCCAGGCTCGCTGCTCCAGGCACGCGTCGACACGACGCGTCCGCTCACCTACGGCATGCCGGGGCGGGTCGATGTGTTCTTCGACAACAGTCCGGTGTTCGACCTCCGCCCCGACGCGGCCGTTGCCGGCGTGCGCCCATTGGCGTGGTTCGAGTCGGACCACCCGCTGCGCAGTGGCTGGGCGTGGGGCCAACAGTATCTCAAGGACGGCGTCGCGGCCGTCGAGGCGCCGATCGGCGACAAGGGCGGGAAGCTGCTGCTGTTCGGGCCCGAGATCCTGAATCGCGGGCAGCCGCACGGGACCTTCAAGCTCTTCTTCAACGGCATCTTCCTGGCCCGCGCCACGCCGGCGCCGCAGCCCGCGGTGGGAACGGGATCACGTTGACCGGCCGCACCGGCTAGCGCCAAGCGATGACGATCTTCCCCGTGTTCGCGTTGTCGCGCATGCGCTGAAACGCCGCGACGGCCTCCGCCGGCGGGAACACCGAGTCGACCGTCACGCGCAAGGCTCCGCCGTCGAACGCCGGCAGGATGTCCCGGCGGAACTGCGCGACCAGCGCGGCTTTCTCGGCGCGGCGGCGGGCCCGCAGCGTGGAGCCGATGAGTCGCGCTCGCTTCCGCATGACCAGGGAAAGATCGAGATGGGCGGACGCACCGCCCAGCGTCCCGATAGTGATGATCCGGCCCCCCGGTGCCAGCACGGTGAGATCACCCGGCAGCGTCGCGGCGCCGATCGGATCGAGCACGACCGTCACGCTGTCCGGGCCCCACCGCTGCTCGATCTGCGGCGCGACGTCCGGGCTGAGCAGCGCGAGATCCGCGCCCGCCGCCGTGACTGCGGCGAGCTTGCCCGCCGTGCGCGTCGTGGCGGCCACTCGGGCGCCGACGAGCTTCGCCAGCTGGATCGCGGCCAACCCCACCCCCGACGCGCCCGCGTGGATCAACACCCCATCGCCGGCGGAGACGCCGCCCTCCACCACCAGGGTGACGAAGGCGGTGAGGAACGCTTCGGGGATGCCCGCCGCGGCCACGAGATCGAGCCTGCGCGGCGCGGGGAATACCTGCCCTAGCGGCGCGGCGACGTACTCGGCGTGACCCCCGCCGGCGAGCAGCGCGCACACTCGCTCGTCGGAGCCCGGCAGCGTCCCCGCGACCTCGAGCCCCAGGATCTCCGGCTCTCCGGGCGGCGGGGGATAACGTCCCGCGATCTGCGACAGGTCGGCGCGGTTGAGCCCGGAGGCCGCCACGCGCACCAGTACCTCGTCCGCCCGAGGCTGCGGCACAGCCGCCTCCCGCAGCTCGCTGATGTAGCGGCCCTCGCGCTCCGTCACTTGCAAGTATTTCATGACGCCTTCGCGTGACCCCTTTCGTGCAACGCCTTCGTGCTACGCCTTGCTTCGTGCTATCTTACCCGCCGCCATGAAGCAACGCTGCTGGGCAGGCTCCGACGATCCGCTGATGCTGGCCTACCACGACCGCGAATGGGCCGTCCCGCTGCACGGCGACCGGGAACTGTTCGCGAAGCTCGTACTGGACGGCTTTCAGGCGGGTCTGTCATGGGCGGTGATTCTGCACAAGCGGGCGCGGTTCCTGGAGGCGTTCGACGGCTTCGACCCGGAGCGCATGGCGCGCTACAACGCGCCGAAGATCGCGCAGCTGCTCCGCGATCCCGGGATCGTGCGCAACCGCCAAAAGGTGCGGGCCGCCGTGTCTAACGCGCGCGCGTTTCTCGCCTTCGTGGAGCACGACGGCTCGTTCGATGCGTTCTTGTGGAGCTTCGTGGCGGGCGCGCCGAAGCAATACCACCGCCGCAGCCTGCGAGACCTGCCCGCCCGGTCCCGCGAATCGGATCGGATGAGCGCCGCGCTCGTCCAGCGCGGCTTCCGGTTCGTCGGCCCTACGATCTGCTATGCGTTCATGCAGGCGGTGGGGATGGTCAACGACCATCTCGTGAAGTGCTTCCGCCACGCCGAGGTGCGCCGGCTCGCGGCAGCTCGACGATAGCTCGTCACAACACCCAAGGAGTGATCCGATGGCACCGGTTTCGCTGGAACGCTTCATCAAGCAGCTGGACGCGCTGAAACAGCAGATGGACGCGGGACAGCTGAAGACGAGCGAGTACGATCAACGTCTCGCCCGCGCGATCCGGGAGCTGCGGGAGCAGAAGCTGGACGCCGACCGCGGCGCCGTCGCACAGGCTCTTACCGACGCGTTGCAGCGCGGCATCATCACGCCCACGGTCAAAGGACACATCGAAAAGCGCCTGGGACTGGCGTAGGGCGACTACGCCGTCATCTTCTCGAGCTCCGCCTCCACCCGTCGGCGGTCGGCGGCATCGCCGACGCTGCCATAGAGCTCCCGCGCACGTTCCAGGTACGCGCGCGCTTCTTCCCGCTGGCCCAGGCGCTCGCGAAACAGGCCGTATTCGAGGTACACCTGGGCTTCGGTGGTGGGGGAGGGCTCGAGCATGCGACTCAGCTCGATCGCCTGTTCGAAGAAGACGAATCCCGTTTCGTCCAGCTGCCGGCCGCGCAACTTCCCCATCAGTGTGTAGATCTGCACCAGCCGGCCGGTGAGATTGCCCGCGATCGCCACCTGCTCGGCGCGGCGCATCTCCTCCTCGCCGTCCAGGAACCGCCCCGCCTCCAGGTGCAGCTCGGCGAGGTTCAAGCGAATCGAGACTTCCAGTCCGGCGTCGCGGGGGGCGCGTTGCAGCCACGCGAGCGCCTCCCGGTACGCGCCCGACGCCGCCTGGGGACGGCCCAGCTGCGCTTCCAGCTGCCCCTGGGTGTTCAGGAGTCCGGCCATCTCCTCGGCGGCGTCGACGGACTCGAAGCACTCGCGCGCCTTCCGCAGATGCTCGCCGGCGACGGTCGAGTCGCCTTGATGGCGTGCCAGCACGCCGAGGTCCCGCTCAAGGCGGCCGATCTGGCGCTGGTCGCCCCCCGCGGTGGCGAGTCGCAGCCCGCGGGCGTACCACGCCTGGGCGCCCGTCCATTGGCTCTGGGCGAGCGCCGCGTCACCCAATCCCTCGCACGCCGCGATAGCGCCTGGCTGGTCGAACTCTGCTTCCGCGATCGCCAGCGCCCGCTGGAAGTGACGGGCCCCCTCGGCGTATTGCCCCAACCGCAGAAAGAGCTCCCCGAGCGAGCGGAGCGACTCCACCTCAGGACGGCGGTCCTGCAGGGCCTGGGAGACACGCAGTGCGACGTCGTACCACGCCCGTGCCTGGCTGAGACGGCCGACGCGCTCTTCGCCGCGGCCGGCGCGCACCAGCGCCGCGACCGCCCCGGCTCCGTCTCCCCGCTGCTGGCATTCGAGCGCCTCGACGTACGCCCGGTACAGCGTCTGGAGGTGCTCGGTGATCACGTGGAACGCCTGCGGCATGCGGCGCCGCAGCTCCTCCGGCTGGACGCCGCGCTTCCCGAGGGTGAGATACGGGCCGGAGCTCGACCACAACGCCCGCTCGTCGGGCCGCGAGATCGAGACGAGCAGGGCCCGCAACGGGCCGAGCGCTTCGACATCGGGAAGCAGCGCGAGGGCCTTCTCGACCCGCACCGGGGGCAGCGGGGGCGTCACAGGCCGTACTCCTTCATCTTCCGCGTCAGCGTATTGCGATGGATCCCGAGAATCTCCGCCGCCGCACCGATCTGCCCGTTGGTCTGCGTCAGCACGCGCGTGATGTGGCGCGCCTCGACTTCCGCGAGCGTGAGCAGCGCCCCCTCCGGCCGGTCGGGGAGCGTCGCTTCTTCGCCGCGGAACTCCTCGGGGAGGTGCTCGGCGCGCAGCACGTCGTCCGTGGCCACGATCACCGCTCGCTCGATGACGTTGCGCAGCTCGCGGACGTTCCCGACCCACGCGTGGTTGCGCAGCAGCTCGAGCGCCCGATCCGAGATCGAGTGGATCTGCTTCCCGTATCGCTCGGCGAACTGGCGGACGAAGTAGGCAGTGAGGAGGAGGAGGTCTTCCCCGCGCTCCCCGAGCCGCGGCAGACGGATCAGGACGACGGCCAGCCGGTAGTACAGGTCCTCCCGAAACCGCCCCTGTTTGATGGCTTCCTTGAGGTCGCGGTTGGTCGCCGCGATCAGCCGGACGTCGACGGGAATCGTGTCGGTGCCGCCCACGCGCTCGATCTCCCGCTCCTGGACCGCCCGCAGGATCTTGGCCTGCAGCGCCAGACTCATATCCGCAATCTCGTCGAGAAACAACGTGCCGCCGACGGCCTGCTCGAACCGGCCGATCTTGCGCATGACCGCCCCGGTGAAGGCGCCTTTCTCGTGCCCGAACAGCTCGCTTTCGAGCAGGTTCTCAGGGATAGCAGCGCAGTTGACGGCGACGAACGCCCCGGACGACACCGGCCCGTTGATATGGATCGCGCGGGCGACCACTTCCTTGCCGGTGCCCGACTCGCCTTGCACGAGCACCGTAGCCGTGCTCGGGGCGACCCGGGCGACCAGTCTGTACACGTCGAGCATCGCCGGGCTCTGGCCCACCAGCGCGTACTCTCCGACGGCATGCGGCTCGACGACGGGCAGTGTGACCGCGGCTTCGGTGATGGGGCGCGCGCGGCGCAGCGCGCGCAGGAAATCCTCACGCCGCACCGGGAGCGGGAGCACGTCGAGCACTCCCAGTTTTTCGGCCCGCAGCACCAGGCCCATCGACGGGCCGTGTGCGACGGCGATCAGGCGCGGCGCGGCGGTCGCGCCGCGCAGTGTATCCACCCACCAGGCAAGATCGTCGTCCGCGTGCTCGCCCAGCACGGCGACCACGACGTGCCACCGCCCGGTGCCTAGCTGGCGCACGGCCCGCGGCAGGTCCGGAGCGGCCTCGATTTCGACACCGCCCTCGCCGACCCACTGGCGGATGCCGTGGAGCAGGCCCCCGCTGCCGCCGCCCTCAGCGCCCACGGCGAGAATCCGCAACACCTGCCTCTCCTCCTTACGCGGTGTCGCGGACGGAGTCGCGGAAGAGCCGCTCGGTACCACTCTGCTCATGCCCTACCGGACCCGCCCCCCGCGTAGCGCGCGACCAGGACGAGCGCATCATCCGTGCCCTTGCCATACCGGGCGAGGATCTCGTCGGCGAGTTGTTGTGGGGTCGCATCGGTCGGGAGTCCCTCGGTGAATCCACCGCGGATGCCGTCGGTGGCGAAGATGAGAAGGTCCCCGCGCGCGATCGACACGACGTCGGGACGCAGCGGTGGTAGCGTGGTGCCGCCGACGATGCCGCCGCGCGTCACGAGCGAGGCGCGCGCGGGGCGCTTATTCGGTGCTGCGTGCAGCACGACCCCCTCGACGTTCCCCACGCCCAGCCAGGTGAGCGACGGCTGGACGCCGCCGACATAGGCGAGGCTCATCACAACGCCGCGCGAGCCGGCGAGCGCGTCGTGACAACGTCGCACGAGGGGCAGCAGGGACTCCTCCGCGTACTGGTCGAGCGCCGCCACGGCCGCGCGGGCGGCGGCGGCCGCTTCCGCTCCGTGCCCTAGCCCGTCCACCGCGGCGACCAGCGTGCCGCGCCCCACCCGCTTCACCAGATGGAGATCGCCCGATTCCATCTCGCCGGCCAACGCTAGGGTGGCCACCCCCCAGTCGATCACGGGAGGCGCGTCCACTGACGCGTCACGACGCATGCCGGCGGCGCCATTTCTTCATCGTCACGGTTGTCCCCTTGCCGGGAATGGACACGACGTCGAAGTCGTCCATCAAGCGCCGCGCGCCCGGCAGCCCGAGACCCAGCCCGCCCGACGTCGAGTAGCCATCCTGCAGCGCACGGGTGACGTCGGGAATCCCCGGCCCTTGATCGCGCGCCACGACGATCAGTCCATCGAGGTCCCCGTTCATCACGATGCGCAGCGCGATCTCGCCACGCTTGGCGTACATCAAGATGTTGCGAGCGATCTCGGAGATGGCGGCGGCGATGACGGTCTGGTCGCCGCTCGAAAACCCTGCCTCGGCCGCGAGCTCCCGCCCTTTCTGCCGGGCGCTCACGACGTCGACGTCGGACGTGATCGCGACGAGCAGCTCTTCAGCCACGGGTGGTGCCCCCACGGGTACCCCGTCCTTGCACGCGGTCGAGGCGCTCCCGGCCCTGCCGATCCAAAAAGGCGAGCCCTTCCTCGAGGTCGAGTGCGGTCGAGACGCCCTTGAGCGTCAGGCCGAGCTGCACCATCGCGAAGGCGACCTCGGGCTGGATGCCGACGATCACCGTTTCGGCCCCGCGCAACCGCGCCATGTGCGCGATGTCGCGCAGCGTGCGCACGGCGAAGGAATCCATGACGTCGAGCGCCGTCACGTCGACGATCACACCGCGGGCGCGATACTTCCCGACGCGCTCGATCAGGGCCTCGCGTAACGCCGACAGATCGGCGTCGGTGAGCGCCGACTGGATGGACGCGATGAGATAGAGCCCCTGCTTCAGGATAGGAACTTCCACCACGCCCTCCGTCTACGAAGTAGGGTGCACCGTCACGCCTTCGGGACCGGCTCTTCCAGCGGCACGACCTTGTAGCCGAGCAGCCGCTCCGCCTCCTCGATGCCGCCCTGCAGGTCGCCCACCGTGGCCATTTCGCTCAGGTCGACGCCGATCGTCACCAGCGTCTGCGCGATCTCGGGCGAGAGGCCCGTGACGATCACCGTGGCGCCCAGCAGGCGCGACGCCTCGACCGTCTGCACCAGGTGGTTCGCGACGTTCGAGTCCATGGCCGCCACACCGGTGATATCGATCACGACCACTTTGGCACGGTTGGTACGAATGGCGCGCAGCAGCTGCTCCGTCAGCTGGCGCGCCCGCTGCGGATCGATCACGCCGATGATGGGGAGAATGAGCAGTCGTTCGCGCACCTGCAGCACCGGCGTCGACAGCTCGCGGATCGCCTCCTGCTGCTGGCGGATGATGCGCTCGCGCTCCTGCACAAAGCCCACTGCCACCGTGTTCGCGACCCGGTTGGCGGCGGGCTCGTAGGCGTCGAGGATCCGATTCAGCTTGTCGAAGTCCTCGTGGTACTTGCCGAACAGCGAGCGCGCCAGCACGTCGCGCAACAGCAGCACGATGCCGACGACCTCGTGCGTCTCGACGCCGCGCGGAATGATGCGCTCCGACAGGTTGCGGGCGTACGCCTGTAACGCTTCGAACGTCCCCGTCTCGAGCGCCTCCACGTAGTTGTCGTACACCGAGGTCGCTTCGGCGAAGATTTCCTCCTCCGTCATGGCCGTGAGGAGCTGCGCCCGGGTGATGCGGCGCGCCCACTCTTCGCGCAGTTGCGTCCGATTCTGGCGGAGGTGCGCGACCAGCTCGCGCAGCAGTGCCGCCGTGGACTCTGACTGAGCCTGCGGATCGAGCGAGGGAGCTTGGGGGTCTTTCCCTTTTGCAGCCATGGCGGCGGATCCTTGGGATTGGAATGTTGCCGCGGCGCAACAGCAAGGCTAGTGCCAAAATACCGCCCACGGTGAGGCGGCGTATTCTGTTGTCAGGGAAGCTGTTGGAAAGTTACGTCGTCGCGTCCTGAGGCGTCGGCGCAGCATATTGGGGCGACAGATGACTCACCCCCGCACCGAAAGAGGGCGTGGGGAGTCGGGCCACCATGGGGGTCCCCACCCCGCTCTTCGTAGGAGGGACGCAATCCGCGCATGGTCAACTCGTCGGTCCGATCTCCCCGGTGTTGCCACCTCCCTCACACATCGGATGCCGACTCGTCGAAAGAGCAAATGGGATGCCACGACGCGCGCGGCGCGGATTCGCAGCACGACGGAAACGGTTGTGGGTGTGGCGCTGCAGCGGGCGGACGCCGCGGGGAGCGGCGTGCGGTCCACTCCCCGCGGGCATTGGATTTCCTTCAGCGGCATACCTCCTTGGGTTACGAAACTCGTCTGCCCGGTCAGCCCGACCGGTGCACAGCCTGCAACGTGTGCCCCACGCTTCCGACCGCGTCCGTGGAGTCCACGATGTTCGTCAGCATCGCATATCTCGCACCACGACCTCAGCTCGCCACGAGCGGCCGGGGCACGGCGCGCGCGCGCCGCGGCGGATGGGGTAGCGCTTCCGCCGCGTCGAGCTCGCCGTCGCACAGCACACGGACGATCCGTTCGGCCGCGTGGCCATCCCACCGCTCGATCAGCGGCCGCGCGGGAGAGCGGCACGCAACCGCCCGCTCCACCGCGCCGAGCAGCACGTCCCGCCGCGGCGCCACCAGGCGGTTGGTCCCGTGCGAACAGGTGACCGGCCGCTCCGTATTAGGCCGCACCGTCACGCACGGCACGCCCAGGAACGTCGTCTCCTCTTGCAGGCCGCCCGAGTCGGTGATGACCAGTGCTGCGGCCGCGACCAGCCCGAGCATGTCGAGGTAGCCGAGCGGTTCGAGTAGGCGCAGGTCGCCGCTCGGGTCCGGCCGGAAACCGAGCGTCTGCACGCGCTCGCGTGTGCGCGGGTGCACGGGGAACAGTACTGTCATCTTGCGGCCCATCTGGTCGAGCGCCGCGAGCAGCTCGCGCAGCACCGCGGGATCGTCGACGTTCGCCGGGCGGTGCAACGTGACGACCGCGTAGCCGACTCCCCGGACGTCGTATCGCGCTGCGACGTCGCGCTTCGCCGCCTGCGGCAGGGCCCAGCACAGCGAGTCGATCATGACGTTTCCGACGAACTCAATGCGATCGACGGAGATCCCCTCCGCGACCAGGTTGTCGCCCGCGTCGCGGGACGGAGTCAACAGCAGCTCTGACAGCCGATCGGTCACGACACGGTTGATCTCCTCCGGCATCGTCCAGTCGCCGCTGCGCAGCCCCGCCTCGACGTGCCCCACGCGCCGTCCGAGCTTGGCCGCGACCAGCGCCGCGGCGAGCGTGGAGTTCACGTCGCCGTACACCAGCACGAGGTCGGGGCGGAGCTCGGTGAGAATCGGCTCGAGTCGCTGCATCACCGCCGCCGTCTGCTGCGCATGCGAGCCCGAGCCGACGCCGAGGTGGTAGTCGGGCGCGGGGATCCAGAGCTCCTCGAAAAACAGGTCCGACATCTCCGGATCGTAGTGCTGCCCGGTGTGCACGATGACGTGCTCCACGTCGCGGCGCCGGGCGAACTCTCGATCCACCGGAGCCAGCTTCATGAAGTTGGGGCGTGCCCCGACGACGGACAGGATGCGCATTAGTGTCCCAGCCGCGTGAGGCCGTAGATCGCTACCGGGAGCGTCACCAGAATCCCGATGATGCGCCACGTCGCCTCTGAATCCCTCCGCATCTCTCGCGGCACGACAATCTGGTCCCCGGTATGCAGATTCATCTGGTCGATCGTCATGTTTTGCGCGATCGCCTGCCGCAGCGGATCGCCGACCCACACTCGCTCGCCGTTTCGTTCAATGCGCCAGTCGCCCACCTTGGCGTCGCGCGTCGGGCCGCCCGCCACCATGAGCGCGTCTCCGATCACCACGTCCGCGGCGACAGCGTAGAAGCCCGGATGCTCCACCTCCCCGAGGATCGAGAGCCGCACCAGCGCCTTCGCGTGCACCACCGGGCTCTTCATGTACCGCCCCAGCTGCTGGGTGAGGTACGTCTCCACGTCGACGCGTTGCACGCCGGCGAGCGGAATCACGCCGATCACGGGCAGCGTCAGCGCGGGCCCCGGTCCCACGGTCAAGGTCTTGGTAAACAGCGTGTCCCCGTCCACCTGGAGCGAGATCTGGTCCCCGACCTGGAATCCGGTCGCTGGGGTCGCCTTCGCAATCTGGGCCGCGAGTGGGCCCGCGATCACTATCAGCGCCGCGAGGCGCACGACCAAACGTTGGATCATCATTCCACCGTCACGCTCTTCGCCAGGTTGCGGGGGCGATCCACGTCGCACCCCCGCCGCACGGCGATGTGATAGGCCAACAGCTGAAGCGGGATCACGGTCAAGAGCGGCGAGAGCAGCGGCGCCGCGGCGGGCACGCACAGCTGATGGTCCACCAGGTGCCGCAGATCCCCGTTTCCCTCGCTCGTGACCACGATGATTCGACCACCCCGCGCCCGCACCTCCTGCATGTTCGACACGACCTTGGCGTACACTTGATCCTTGGGCGCGAGGAACACCACCGGCATGTTCGCGTCGATCAGCGCGATCGGGCCGTGCTTCATTTCCGCCGCGGGATACCCCTCGGCGTGGATATAGGAAATCTCCTTGAGCTTGAGCGCGCCCTCGAGAGCCACGGGGAAGTTCACCCCGCGACCGAGGTAGAGGGCGTTGGTCGCATCGGCGTAGCGCTCAGCGAGCCGGGCCACTTCACCGTCCAGCTCGAGCGCCCGCGCCACCAGATCGGGGAGGCCTGCGAGTTGCTCCACCAACCGCCGCCCCTCTTCCGCCGCGAGGCCGCGTTGCCGGCCCAGGTACAGCCCGAGCAGCACCAGTGCCACGAGCTGCGAGGTGAACGCTTTCGTGGAGGCGACGCCGATTTCGGGCCCGGCGTGCAGGTAGACGCCGCCATCGGACTCGCGCGCGATGGTCGAGCCCACCACGTTCACGATGCCGACGACGGTCGAGCCCGCTCCCTTCGCCACGCGCAGCGCTTCGAGCGTATCGGCTGTCTCACCGGACTGCGAGATCGCGATCGTCAGCGTTCCCGGCACGCGCAGCAGCCGCCGGTACCGGAACTCCGAGGCGTACTCGACCGAGACGGGAATGCCGGCGAGCTCCTCGATGACGTGACGGCCCACGAGGCCGGAGTGCCACGAGGTGCCGCACGCCACGATCACGATGCGGCGTATGCGCGCGCACTGGGCCGGCGTAAGGTTGAGCCCGTTCAGGCGCGCAGTGCCCTCGCTGAACAGCAGTCGCCCGCGCAACGTGCTGCGCACCGTCTCGGCCTGCTCGCAAATCTCCTTCAGCATGAAGTGCGGGTACCCGCCGAGGGCGAGCGCCTCGAGATCCCACTCGATGTCGTCCACGGCGCGGTCCTGCTGTCGCGCCTCGCAGTCGAGCACGCGGTAGCCGTCCGAGGTCACGACGGCCACGTCACCGTCGTTCAGGTAGACGACGGAGCGCGTGTGCGCCAATACCGCGCTCGCGTCCGAGGCGACGAGGAACTCGCCGTCCCCGACCCCCAACAGGACCGGCGAGCCGCGGCGCGCGACGACGATCTTTCCAGGTTCGCTCTCCGCGATCACGGCCACGCCGTAGGTGCCTTCGACGTGCCCCAACGCCGCGATGACCCGCGCCTCAAGCGTCGCGCCCGGGGAATCCTCGATCAGATGCGCGAGCGTCTCGGTGTCGGTCTCCGTCGCGAAGCGGTGCCCCTCCTGGATGAGCCGCGCGCGCAGCACGTCGGCGTTCTCGATGATCCCGTTGTGCACCAGCGCCAGGGTGCTGCTGCAGTCGAGGTGCGGGTGCGCGTTGCAGTCGTTCGGGGCACCGTGGGTCGCCCAGCGCGTGTGCCCGATGCCGCAGCTGCCCTGCACCGGGGAGCGCCCCAACAGGTCGCGCAACCCCTGGACGCGGCCCGCGAGCTTGCGCGTCTCGAGGCCGTGGCCGTTCAGCACCGCGACGCCCGCGGAGTCGTACCCGCGATACTCCAGGCGCGTCAACCCGTCCAGCAGGACCGGCACGGCGTTCTTCGGCCCGACGTATCCGACAATACCGCACATCGCTCAGGTGCTCCCGCGCTTGGGTTCCAGCAAGGCTTCTCCCGTAACGGCCAGACCGAACCGGGCAAGCTGGGCGAGCGTGTCCTTTCCCACACCCAGCCTGACGCCCTTCAGCGTGACGATCGTCGCGCCACACTGCTCGCACAGGCTAACGCAGGAAGCGGACCGGGGTCGCCGCGTCAGCGACCCGCCCGGAGTCCGGTCCTCGCACGGTTTGCACAACATGCGGGATCCTCGACGCTCACACTGCTCCGCAGGATGCGGCGTTCATGCGGCAAAAGCTGCTTCAAGTTTGAGGCCCGAGCATTCAGGGCCGCCTTGGCGCCGCCGGGCAGCACTCGACGCCGCAACGCGTTAGCGGCCGCACTCCCGGTCGGCAAAGCACGCGCGCACGCCGCAGGCGCGTTGCGCCCGCGCGGCACTTGCGCCGCGCCGAGTCGGCGCATTGCGCGTAAGCAGTCTCGGCACGCCGCGCCAAATGGTCGCGGCCCCGGGTTTGCAGAGGGAAACGCTGGCATCCCTTGCGCAAACCGATGTGGGGGAACCGCATGAGTGACCAGACGCCACGGGCAGGCTTGCCCCTGGTGCTTCTCGCAGGCGACCATCCGGACGACACCAACTGGCTGAGGAATCTGCTCGAGCCGGCGGGGTACGCCGTGCTGCGCGAGCCCTCGGGCCGGTACGCGTTGGAGCGCGCCCGCGGCACCGAGCCCGACGTCGTCATCGTAGACGCCGAGTTGCCCGACATGGCGGGGGTCGAGTTGTGCCGGCTCCTGCGTGCCGATCCGCGGGTCTCGAGTAGCACGCCGCTGCTGCTCGCCTTCCGTGAGCACGCCTCGCGCGATCAGCGGACCGCGGCGCTCCGGGCCGGTGCATGGGAATGCATCGCCCCGCCGCACGAAGCAGACGAAATCTTGCTCAAGATCGGGGCGTACGTCCGCGCCAAACTCGACGCAGACCGCGCCCGTGCGGAAGGCCTGTTGGACCCGCTGACGGGGCTCTACAACCGACAGGGTCTGGCCCGCCGCGCTCGCGAGCTTGGTTCCCAGGCGTTCCGCGAACACGGCGCGCTGGCGTGCGTGGTGCTGGCGCTCGATGTCGAAACCCCGGCGTCGGCGAGCGAGAGCGCCGGGCAGGTCGTCGTACGCTGCGTCCACGCGCTCAAGTCGTCGGCGCGTTTGTCGGACGTGGTTGGCCGACTCAGCCCCACGGAATTCGCAGTACTCGCCCCCGGGACGGACGCGGCCGGGGCGCGCCGGCTGGCCGAGCGCCTCGCGAGCACGGTCCAGGCGAGCGCTGGGGCCGCGCCCGCGTCGGCGCCGGCCCCCGATTCCGCGTCGCAGCCCCAACCGCCGCTGCGCGTGCGCTGCGGCTACGAGGCCGTCGCTAACGTCGGGTATGCTCCAATTGAGCCCGTGGATTTGCTGGTGCGCGCTTCCACCGCCCTGCGCACCGGGCGGGCCGAAGGGGCCAACTGGCTCCGGCGCTTCGACGACGGCGCCACCGCCACCCCCTCCTAGATCACGAACGGCTGACCCTTTCCACCGCTCGCGCGCTCGGCCTCCTCGTCGACCGCTTCGTAGCCCGGCAGATAGTACGAGTAGTAGCGATACGCCTCGCCCGCGGGCACTGCGTTGAGGATCGCTCCGAGCAAGCGCACGGGCAGCCGCTGCAGTACCTCGAGTTTGGCCGACGCCATATCGCGATGACTGAAGCCGGTCCGCAGCACCACGACGAGATGGCCCGTGAGCGTGCCGAGGATCAGCGGGTCGACCCCGGCGCTGAGCGGTGGACTGTCGACGAGGATGACGTCATAGCTCGGGCGCAGCGTAGTGAGCAGCTGTGACATCGTCTGCGAGCCGAGCAGCTCGGGCGCGTTGTAGGCACGCGTTCCGCAGCCGATCAGCGAGAACGATGGGTACGGCGTGGTCTGGACGATCGCCTCGATTGGGACCTCGCCGCGCAGGAAGTCGCTCACCCCGGGGCGGCGCCGGGCCCCCAGACGGCGGTGCAGCACGCCCCGTCGCAGGTCCCCGTCGATCAGCAGCGTGCGGTGCCCAGCCTCGGCGAACGTGTGCCCGAGGTTGGCGGCGAGGAAGGATTTGCCGTCGCCCGCCCCCGGGCTGGTGATGGTGACGACCAATGGAGCCACGGCGCCGTGGGTGTACACAAGGTTCAGGCACACACCGCGCAGCGCCTCCACCACCACCGCCACGTCTTCCGGCGGCCGGACGCGCCGCCCGCTGCGCTCGGGCCGCGCACCCGCCCGAATGTGCGGCACGGCCCCCAGGATGGTGAGGCCCATCTCGCGTGACACCTGATCGGGGTAGCGTACGCGCGGATCCACGCGGTCGATCAGGACCGCTCCCACGACTGCCATCGCGAAGCTGCCGAAGAAGGCCAGCAGAATCACCCGCCGCCTCGTGTTCTTCACGGGCCGCCGCGGCACGACCGCCGAATCCAGCACGCGCACGTCCGACAGCGTGCTCGCCTCGGCGAGCCGCGCTTCATCGTACTTCCCCTGTAGGCTGAGGTAGAGGTTCTCCGCAAGCGCCGCGTCGCGGCGGAGCCGCGCCTCCTCGATGGCGCGGGCGGGAATCTGCTTCAACGTCCGCGAGTCGGCATCGACTCGACGGCCGAGCTCCGTTTCCTTGGCCGCGAGCTGGCCGGCCAGCTGGCGCGCGAGCGTCGGGATCGTCTGACGCTGCAGCGTCGCGATCTCCCCGAGGAGCCGCTGCACCGGCGGGTACGCGTCGGAGTACTTGTAGCGCAGGGCGCGCAGCTCGGCCTGCTTCGTCATCAGCTCCGTCAGCGCCTGTGTCAGCTCAGGGTTCGCCTGGACCAGCCCGACCACCGACAGTGCCTCGGCCGACAGCCCCGAGTCACCGGCCTGCGCCAGCAGCCGGTCCAAAGCGTCCCGATCGCGCCGTGCCTGTTCCCGGGAGATCTGCATGTCGAAGAAGCTGCCGAACACGGGATCCCGCGCCGCGACCGCGCCAGTCGCCCCGGGCCCACCGACGGCGGCACCCGCCACCGACGCGCCCCCCACGCTCGGGCGGTCGCCCGGCAGGGTGATCGTTTCCTCCCGGAAGCGCTGCAGGGAGGCCTCCGCGCCGTGGAGGTTCTCCTGAGCATGTTGCAGCTGCTCGCCCAGAATCTTGGTGAGCTCGATGAGTTTCTGGCGCTTCAGGTCGGCATACACCGTGACGTAGCGCTGCGCCACTGCGTTGACGATGGCAGTGATGTCGACTGGATTGGCGCCTCGCAGCTCGAGGCGCAAGAAGCTCCCCTCCTGGTCCATCCGCGCGTCGAGCCCCTCGCCCAGGGACGTGGCGGCATCGCGCAGCGTGGTCAGGGTGAACTCGACGACCCGTCCCGGGGCGACGGTGCTCGCGTCCGGCACCCACCGCAACCCGTACCGCGACCCGACGGAATCGCCGAGCGTACCGCGTTCCAGCTCGACCCCGTCGGCCGTGGCGAGTGTGTACCCCTGCCCCGAATGGTCCACCGTGAAACGGTACGCGCCTGCTTGAAACTGATCGGCCACGCCCAACTTCGCGACCGCCTGGGCATCCGCCGGCGCGTTGGGTGACACGTACAGCCGCTGGTCACGCACCACCTGGTCCAGCACGACGTAGGACTCCAGCAGATCCACCCACGACTCCGCATCGAGCAGCTGCCCGGAGCGAATCGGCGTGGGACCGCGCTCGGGACCGCGTCGGCCCTCGACGTCGATCCAAATCTTCGCCTGGGCGGAGTACTGGGGTTTGAGGAACCGCGTGGCGCCGACCCCGGCGATCGTCCCGACGAGCGTTGTCGTGGCGATGAGCCATTTGAAGCGAAGCAGGGCGCTGAGGATGCGTCGCCAGTCGACCCCGCTCTCCCGACCGTCCAAGTCGAACACCGAAATGCCCCGCTGCGGCATCCCAGGAGCGGCCATCGGTGCCGGGCCGAGCGGAGCGGGCAAGTTGCTGATGGTCATCTGGTGCGTTCCCGAAAGGTTCAGTCAGAGTTCGGTCGGGCGGCCTTGTGCCGCATGACCGTCGCACCGTGACCACAGCAAGACCGATACCGCGCACGGTGGCGTGCTTGCGTTGCCAGCCCCGTGCGGCATGCCGCAATTCGGTGCACAGCTGGCACGTCAGCGGATGCAGGTTGGTGCGGCTGGTTCACGGCGCCCGGGGAGCGATCCGGCGTTCGTGCCGGAATCGCTGGAGAATCTGACACGATGCGACGTCGCGACAGGCTGGCCCGAACCCTGCGTAAGGAGGGACCAACCTGAGCTGGAATGAGCCCGATGTCCATGCCACTTGCACAGAACGGCGTCTCCCGGCCCGGAGCGCGTGACGAGGCGAAGGACGTCACGTCCCTCTTGGCGATCGGGGCCGATGCGAAGGCGCGGATTCGCATCCTCGTAGTGGACGATGAGCACACGCTGCGCGAGAGCTGCGCGACGGTGCTACGCCACGAAGGCTACGACGTGACGGTCTGCAGCCGCGGGCAGGAAGCGCTCGACCTCTTGAAACGCCGCGGGTTCGACATCGTGCTCGCCGACCTCTACATGTCGCAGGTCGACGGCCTGACGCTGCTCCGCACGGCGCTCACCACCAACCACGACACCATCGTGATCGTGATGACGGGGAATCCGAGCGTGGAGTCGAGCGTCGAGGCGCTGCGGCAGGGCGCGTTCGACTACCTCCCGAAACCGTTCTCTGCCTCCCACCTCCAGGTGCTGATCGGCCGGGCGGTGCACACGCTGGCCGTGGCCCGTGAGACCCGCGAGCAGCAGGAGGACCTGGAGCGGCGGCACGCGCACAGCGACAAGATCACCCTGCTCGGCACCGCCCCGTCGTTCCGCCGGGCGATCGAGCTGGCCCGCAAGGTGGCGCCGACCGACGCGTCCGTGTTCATCACCGGGGAAAGCGGCAGCGGCAAGGAGATGATCGCGCAATTCATCCACCATCACAGTCGGCGCTCCAGCCGGCCGTTCGTGGCGATCAACTGCGCCGCCCTCCCCGAGGGGCTGCTCGAATCGGAGATGTTCGGCCACCGCAAGGGCGCGTTCACCGGGGCGGTGCGAGACAAGCCCGGCCTGCTCGAGGCGGCGCACGGCGGCACGCTGTTCCTGGACGAGCTGATCGAGATGTCGAAGCCGATCCAGGCGAAGCTGCTGCGCGTTATTCAGGACGGCGTGGTGCGCCGGGTGGGCAGCGAAACGAACGACGCGGTAGTGAACGTGCGCTTCATCGCCGCCACCAACAGTGACCCCGAGGAGGCCGTCAAAGCGGGCACGCTGCGGGAAGACCTGTATTACCGCCTCCGCGTGGTCCCGATCCAAGTGCCCCCGCTGCGCGACCGGCCGGAGGACATCCCCCTGCTCGCGGAGTACTTCCTCTCCACGTACTGGATCCGGCACCGCAACAAGGGCGCGCCGTTCCCGAAACTCAGTGACGCGGCAATCCGGGCCCTGTGCGGTCACAACTGGCGCGGCAACGTGCGCGAGCTGCAAAACGCCATCGAACACGTCGCGGTGATCGTGGAGCCCGGCACGGAGATCCGGCCCGAGGACCTGCAGCTCACGGGCGAAGGAGAATCCCGGGCCACCGCGAACCCCGCGTCGCTCATCTCCACGCTCTTGGAAGAGAGCTATCACGCCGCCCGCGATCGGGTGATCGCCCAGTTCGAGCGACAGTATCTCACCTGGCTCGTGAACCGGGCGGGCGGCAACATGTCCAAGGCGGCGCGCATCGCCGGCGTGGACCGCACCACCTTGTACCGACTGATGGAGCGCCACGGCCTGCAGCGCAGTCCCAGCACCGGCTGGGTGATCGAGCGCGAGCCGGCCGTACCCGAGCACAGCGTAGCGGTGGGAGAGGGCGGCGAGCTAACCTCGTAGTCCCAAGGGAGCACACGCATGAAGACGAGCACCGCCGAACGGCTCGAGTGGCAGGCGCCGACGACCGCTCCGGTTCCACAGGTCGAGCCCGACCCGCAGGACCTGGCGGCGTGCCTCGCGGGGCCGAATGGGCAGGAGCTCGTGGTCGAGATGGCGCACGACCTGCGCTCCCCGCTCACCGCGATCCTGTTCCTGGCGGAATCGCTGCAGAACGCGGAAAACGGTCCCGTCACCGATAGCCAGCGCCGCCAGCTGGGGCTCATTTATAGTGCGGCGCTTGGTCTGTGCGCCACGGCGAGTGACGTGCTCGAGCACGCCCGCGGGGGCGACCGGCTGCTCGAGCGCGGGCCCCAGCCCTTCTCCGTCGTCGAGATCCTCAACTCGGTGCGAGGCATGGTGCTGCCGCTCGCCGAAGAGAAGCGGCTCGAGGTCCAGCTGGTCCATCCGGTGCCGGAGCGGCGCATCGGCCACGCCCGCGCGCTGGGACGGGTGCTGCTCAACCTCGCGACCAATGCCGTCAAGTTCACCGAGGCGGGCTTCGTCGAGATCGCCGCCCGGCCGGTCGGCGCGACGCGCCTCGAGTTCTCGGTCCGTGACTCGGGCGAGGGCATCGACGCCGCCGTGCTGCCGACTTTGTACCAGCCGTTCCGCAAGGGGGCGACAGGGCCGCGCTACTACTTCTCCAGCTCGGGGCTCGGGCTTGCCATCTGCCGCAAGCTCGTCCACGCAATGGGGTCGCAGCTGCGGATTGAGACGCGGCCACACTGGGGCACGCGGTTCTCGTTCGAGCTCGAGTTGCCCGCCGCGACAGTTTGACCATGCGGCGGGGCGTCGCGGCGATCCCACACGCGCCGAACGCGCGCGACATGACGGCGCCACGGTCCGCCCAACGACACCATTCCAACCGCTGGACCCCCAAGGGCTTAACCAACGTGGACTCGCTCACGGCCCGCGCACACGGCTTGCCCAACGCTCCGGCCATGGCGACGTCGCTGGATATCGAAATCGCAGCAGGCCGGCCGAGCATCGAGCGGCTCCACGTGGTGTCGCGTCGCGCACGCGACCGGGAGCGCTGGTTACGGCGCCTGCTGAACACCGCCGTAGCCGCGGCCGCGCTCATTGTAGTGTTGCCGCTGCTGCTGCTGATCGCGGTGCTGATCAAGCTCACCTCGCGCGGCCCGGTGCTGTTCACGCAAACGCGCGTCGGCCTGGACCGGCGGGCCCTGTCACGCGCTGGCGGCAACACGCGCCGCCGCCTCGACCAGGGCGGCAAGCCGTTCACGATGTACAAGTTCCGCACGATGTATGTCGCGTCGGGACGGCGCGAGCACCAGGTCTGGGCCGAGCCAGACGACGCGCGGGTAACGTCCATTGGCCGGGTACTGCGGAAGTTGCGGCTCGACGAACTGCCCCAACTCTTCAACGTGCTGCGCGGGGACATGAACGTCGTCGGCCCCCGGCCTGAGCAGCCCGCGATCTTTGTTTACCTGCGCGAGCAGATCGAAGGATACCAGCGCCGTCAGCGGGTGCGCCCCGGCATCACCGGGTGGGCCCAGGTGAACCAGGGATACGACCGCTCGGTCGACGACGTACGGCGCAAGGTCGCCTTCGATCTCGAGTACATTCGGCGCCAGTCGGCAGCCGAGGATCTGCGGATCATGCTGCGCACGATCCCGGTGATGCTGCTCCGCCGGGGCGGCTGGTAAGCCACCTCAGGACTGAAGCAAGTCAGGCGGTCTCGGCAGTCGTCTCGCGTCGGGTAGGCTCCCACACCGCGGTACCCACACCGCTCACGGCAAGCAGCCAGGCGTGCAGCGCGGCGATGTTGCCGGACACGGCATAGGCCGGCAGGGCGAACATCCCGGGAATACCCCCCCGCTGCTTGGTCGGCCACCACCATCCCACGCCGGCGAGCGCTACGACGCCGACGGTCGCTCCCAGCACGACGCGCGTCCACGGCGTGTCCGGCGCGAGCGTTCCCACCGCGCCCAGCGCTACCAACGCGGCCCAGGGCACGAGCCAGCGACACAGCTTGTGACTCCACAACATCCAGGCAAAGAGGCCGTAGCGCAGCGGGTTGAGCAGCGCCCGCAGCGCCCACAGGGTGCGCAGGCCACGCGCCATGGTGCGCACCTTGCGGCGATACTCCTGGCGGAGCGAGGCGCCGCGCGGCACGAAGCACACCGCCTCGGGCACGGACACGGCTCGCAACCCGCGGCGCCGGGCGAGCAACGCGGCCCCGAAATCGCGACTCAGGTCCCCGGGAACTGCCTGGCGGTGCAGCTCCGCCCGAACGGCATACAGGCATCCCGATGCTCCCACGATACCGGATACTCGCGTTTCGAGATCCCGCACCCACATCTCGTAACCGACGTAAGCCGACTCGCCTGCGTTCGCCCGGGGGTCGCCGTGCGTCACGCTGACGTCGCGACCGGACGCCACGCCCACTGTGGGATCCGCGAACCGGGTGACGAGGGCCTTGAGCGCCTGCGGGTGGATGCGCACCGACGCGTCGGTGTTGACGATGATGTCGCCACGCAGATGGGCCCGCGCGACGTTCTCCGCTGTCGTTTTGCCACGCCGCTCCGGCAACCGCAGCAACTCGACCCCCCGAGGCGCGAACCGGGACACGATGTCGTCGGTCTGGTCACTTGACGCATCCGAGACGACGAGGATCTGGCGCCGCTCCACCGGGTAGTCGACCTCCAATATCCGCTCCAGCGTGCTCGCAATCACCTCGGCCTCGTTGTGAACCGGGATGGTAATGCTAACGAGGGGCCACTCCCGGGGCGGCGACTGCGCTCGGCGCCGGCGGCCGAGCGACCCCAGGAGCTGGAGCAGCACGGGGTAGCCGACGTAGGTGTACACACAGAGACCGAGGCAACCGAGGAGCACCATGACGGACACGACCATCAACCCACCAAAGCGGCTGGCGCGGCTCGGCCCACCAGCTCGTAGATTCGCTCGTAGCGCGCCAGCCAAGGCGCGACGCTGAAGTCGCGCTCCAGGCGCCCGCGCGCGCGGCGGGCGCGCTCGTGTGCCTGCCCCGGGTCACGATAGACCGCGCGCAACTCCGCCGCCAGCGCCGCCGGGTCGGCCGCGGGTACGAGCGCCGCTTCGCTCGGCGATAGGATGTCCGGCACGCCCCCGACCCGCGTGGCGACCACGGGAACCTCGGCAGCCATCGCCTCGAACAGCACGATCGGCGTACCCTCCGTGCGCGAGCTGAGTACGAACACATCGAACGCTCGGAACAGCCGGCCCGCGTCGGGCACGGCGCCGTGCCAGACGATCCCGCTCAGCCCGCGTGCGCGGGCCCGGGCCTGCAGCCGGAGCCGCTCGCTACCGCTCCCCACTACCGAGACGACGAGCGGCAGGTCGGTCACGCGAAGCAGGGCGTCGAGCAGCACGTCCGGGCCTTTCTCCTGGCTCAGTCGCCCGACCCACCCGACCACGAAGCCGTCTTGTGGAAGACCCAGCACGATCCGCGCAGCCGTACGATCGAGCGGTGGGGACGTCTCATACCACGCGTTCGGTACCTCGTGAATACGCGCCCGAGGCACGCCCGCCCGGGCCAAGCCCTCGACGAGCGGCCGAGACACCGCGACGACCGCGCCGAACCGCCGGAACGCGCGACGCTGCAGCCACTCGTAACAGCGGTTCTTCCAACCGCCTCCGGTGAAGCCGTGGACCGTGGTGACGGCTGGAATCCCGAGCTTACGGGCCACGCTGGCATCCACGACATCCGGCCGATAGCCGTGCGTGTGGATCACATCCGGGCGGATACGGCGGCACAGGGCAGCCACCGCGCGCCGCTCTCGCCAATAGGCGCGCATCGGCAGCTCGAGCGCATGGGTGGCAATGCCGCAGTCAGCGAGGGGCGTCAGGAAGGGGTGCCGCTCCGCGGCGACATCCAGCACAATGGCGACGTGCACGTCATGGCCCAGCCCGTGGAGCCCGTGCGCCAGGGCGTGAGCCACGCGCTCGAGACCACCGAAGTCGGCTGGGGCGACGACTTGCAGGACGACCATAGCGCTCCTAGGCCCGCACGGCAGCCGCCCCGATGCGCTCGCGCCACGCCTCTCTAATAGCGGCCAGGTTGAGTATCGGGTGCGCTCGCAGGGGGAGCGGTAGTGCCTGGGTCAACAGAAGCTTACCTCCGTGCGTTAGGAACAAAGGTTACCAGAAGTCGAGTGCAGGTCCCATGCCGCTCGGGCCATCGGCTGTCGCGCCTACGCCACACGCCCCGCTCCCCCATAACTGGTCCTCACGGCTCGGGCTAGCGAGCGCGGCTCTTGCAGAGGCGGGGCTACTTGAGCGCTCCCACCGCCCGGTGGGGAGGCTTCTTGGCTGCCTTTACGGAAGAGGATCTGACCAGTGGCTGATGGCGTAGGCCTGGCGGCGTCCGGAACGCACCACATACAGAGCTATCCTTCGGGAGAAGGCTCGGCCGCGATCGGGACGCCGTTTCAGATGAGCCGGATCGGCAAGCATGGCCTCGTCTACGGCGGCGGCATCATTCTCAGTAAGGCCGTGGCGTTCATCATGCTGCCGGTCTACACGCATTACCTCACGCCCGCGGACTACGGCCTGCTGCAGCTGGTCGACATGGTGCTCGAGGTGGCGTCCATCGTGGCGGGTTCCCGCCTGGGCGCCGGAATCTTCCGGTACTACCACAAGGCCAACACGCCAGGAAAGCGCCGTGCGGTGCTGTCAACGGCTCTGATCGTGCTCGTCACGTCCTACGCCACGGCGGCGACCGCCATCCTGGTCTTCGCGCCCACCATCTCTCGAGTGGCGTTCGGCAGCCCGGAGCAGGTCACGCTCGTCCGGATCGGGGGATTGAGCCTGGCCTTCGAGAGCCTGCTCCTCGTCCCCTTTGCCTATCTGCGTCTGCGCGACAAGTCCCTGTTCTATGTCGGGGTCACGACGGCGAAGCTCGTCCTCCAGGTGAGCCTGAACATCGTCTTCGTAGTGGCCTTGCGCCTAGGCGCTCAGGGAGTGCTGCTCAGCACTCTCGTGGCCAATCTCCTCGTTGGCGCCGCGCTCACGATCTACGTGCTAAAGGGAGTCGGACTGCGGTTGTCTGGGTCCGCCGCCCGCGACCTGCTCCGCTTCGGAATTCCGTTCGTCGGAACGCAGGTTGCGACATTCATCATGACATTCGGCGACCGCTATTTTCTGAGGCTGGATTCCGATGCCACGACCGTGGGCCTGTACGGGCTCGCTTATCAATTCGGCTTCCTCCTCGCTCAGCTCGGGGAGTTGCCGTTCTCACTCGTCTGGGAGCCAGCGCGCTTTGAAATCGCGAACCGGCCCGATCGCGACGAGCTGTACAGCCGCGCCTTCATCTACTTCAGCATCGTGCTCCTCACGATCGGAGTGCTCATTACCCTGTTCGTAGGTGATTTTCTCCGCATCGTTGCGGCACCGGCATTCCTGCCGGCGGGACGGCTCGTGCCGATCATCTTGATCGCCTACGTGCTGCAATCCTGGACCGTCATGCACAACATCGGCATGCAAGTGCAGGAGCGGACAGAGTACTACACGCTGGCAAACTGGGTGGGCGCGCTAGTCGCTTTGGCCGGGTACGCCTTGCTCATCCCCCGCCTCCTGGGATTGGGCGCTGCCCTCGCGACCGTCGCATCCTTTGGCGTCCGGGAGTGGATGGTATACGCTCTGTCGCAGCGGCTCTGGCCGGTCCACTATCGCTGGACGCCCGTGATCCGCCTTTCGCTCCTCGCAATCTCCGTCGGTGTGGTCGCGCTGCTCCTGCCCCGGTTCACTGTGTTGTGGTCGCTCGCCGCTCGAGCCATCCTGCTGGCAGCCTACTTCGGCGCCCTATGGCATATCGGAGTGTTGTCCGAGGACGAACGGCTAGCGATCAGGCGGCTCCTGCGCGAGCCCGGTCTCGTGCTGGCCGCGGTCACGAGGGCAACGTAGCCCCCATGTTGCGCTCGTGCAGCGACCTGCACTCTTCCGCCCTTGGGCTCTTGCAAGGCAAGCTGTGGAGCGGAGCGGTTGATTGAACGCCTTCTTCGTGTGATCCCCGTTCGACTCTCCAAGGGTCCTGTGGCCCCCGCCGCCTCGCCCTCCCGACCCCGGCTGCTCTGGCACGACCCGGAGTACGAAGTCGAACTGTTCGAGCAGCTCGGACCGGAGCGCGCCGACTGTGAGGCGAGGATGCTCGCCGCCGGGCTACCGTTGCCGGTGCAGCATCGTACGGAATGGGCCATTGTGCATCCCACACGCAGGCTGTGGTTCGTCGCGGTGAAAGCAGCCGGTGCGGGGTACCAGGCCGGGTTCGCCGTGGATGTGAGTCGCAGCCGGGCAATGCCAGGCCACGTGCTCTTCAGCGTCGAGAAGTTCGGCGCTGCGCTCTCCGACGGAGCTCGGGCAGCGGGTCTGCGCGCGCTCGCGCACCTCGGGCGATCCCGTGCCCGCGTGCTGCGGGTGCACGTGGACGTGTATGCGCAAGATCGCGCAATACGCGAGCGGGTCGGGACGTTGCTGCAAGAACTCGGGTTTCGGTCCGCCGCGCAGTCGCGCACGTATCGCGATACCGTCTTGGTCGACTTGGCACCGGACGAAGACGGAATTCTCGCTACGTTCCGCCGCAGCACCCGGCGCAACATTCGCCAGATCGCCGAGCAGCCGTTTGAGGTGAGGACGATTGCGAGGCCAGCCCCGGTGGGTCGGTTGGAGGCACTCCTGGGCGAGTCGCTGGCGCGCACCGGCGGCCCGCCTCACCACGAGGATTGGAACGGGGTGACGGCACTGTCGGATCGCTGTCCGGAGCTCTCCCGCCTCACCGGCCTATTTCGAACCGATGCGCAGGGCCCCGAGGCGTTGGTGGCGTTCGCGTGGGGCTTGAACCATGGCGACTATGTCGACAATCCCGCAACCGGGATGACGCGGTTACCCAGGTCGCGCACGCCATTCACGTACGCGCTCATCTGGGACCTCATTCGCTGGGCCAAGCGGGCCGGGGCGCGGTGGTTCGACTTCGGCGGCGTGACCATGGGTCACCTCAGAGAAGGCGACCCCCTGGGCGGGATTTCGGACTTCAAGCGTGGGTTCAGTAACACTATTGTCGCAGTGGGCGAGGAGTGGACTTTGGAGCCGAACCCGTTGCGCGGTCAATTGGCGGCAGCGCTCAGTTCTGCGTCTTCCTACGTCAGCCGCCGTCTGCGAGCGGTCGCGCAAGCAATGCCGATTCGAAACACGTCTCCTGTGTGAAGGGCGGGGCGTTTTTCGGACCTGCTTGAAAGGTGCATTGGCGGGGCGTCCGTGAAAGACCGCCGTGCAGCTGCGTCACGGTGGATTGGCGTTGCTGCGCCAACGCCACGCCTTCGATTCAAATTGGTTTTACCGGCCAATAGCCGCGCCGTGCTCCTTCGGCCGCTGACGGCACCTGAATTGCGGGTGAGCCGCACAGATGCGCGTTTGGTAGTGTGGCATGGCTCTCGTCTCACCAGGCCTCGATGGGCGTCGGGGCACGAGGAGGTCGCTCAGATGACCGTCGGAGCTTCAGTCCGCCGACTGTCCGCCGTGGTGTGGGCATGCTTAGGCAACACGCCAGACGACAGCGTCGACGAGCCGTATCGGACTCTGGGACAACATTCGTCCGTTGGGAAAGGGGGCTCGGTGGAGGCGGAACGGAAGCCGACCGGCTCGGTGATTCCGCTGTGCCCAACGTGGTCTCAGCTCACGCGCCTGCCGAGTTGGAGTAACAGGTGGCAACAGTCGTTCCCGTTTAGCGACCCGAAGGGGACCTGGGCTTTTAGCGGTCGGGTCGCGCTGTATCACGGTGTGGCGACCCTCAACCTGCCCGCGCAAAGCACGATCCTCGTGCCCGCCTATCATCAGGGAGTAGAGATCGACGCGCTCCTGGCCGCCGGCTACGCCCTGCGCTACTACCGGGTCGACGAGCAGCTCCGCATCGACCTCGCAGATGTCGAACAACGACTCGACAACACGGTTTCCGCTCTGTATGTCACGCATTACTTCGGTTTTCCACAGCCGCTCGAACCCATACGTCGACTGTGTCAAGCACGTCGCCTGAAGCTGATCGAGGATTGCGCACTGTCGCTGTTCAGCCGAGACAATGGCACCTGGCTGGGCTCAGTCGGCGATCTCGCGATCTTCTCCGTCTACAAGACGCTCCCGCTTCCGCACGGCGGGTTTGTGGTGACGAAGTCCGAACGACCGACCACGGCCCTGCCCCCGGCACCACGGGCGTCCACGTTTGTTCAGATGGGAGATCTGTTGCAACAGGGTCTGCGGTCATCGGGCTGGGGACGGGTCGAGGCGTGGGCAGTCCGGGCATCCCGCCAGTTCGCCAAGGTGATTCGGTGGAATAGACGCCAGACGATTTGCTCCGGCAGTGATTGGGATCCACGGATGTTGGGATATGGCGTGTCGCCGTGGGTTGCTCGCGTCATGCACTTCATGGATCCGGAAGCAGTCGTGGCGCGGCGGCAGTTCAACTACATGCGCCTCGCCTCCCATCTACGGTTTCACGTCACGTGCCCCTTCCCCGACCTGCCAGCCGGAGTCTGTCCGTTGTTTTTTCCGATCATCGTCCCCGATAGGAGTGCGTTCCAGCAGGACCTTGAAAAACTCGGCGTGCAGAGTGGGAACTGGTGGGAAGTGTCCCATCCGACATGCCCGCACGAATTGGCACAGGAGATGGCTGGCTGGCGCCACGACTGTCTGGAGTTGCCGATCCACCAAGAACTGAGCGCCGCACACATCGATAGGATCGCGGCGGCGGTTCTTACCGTCGTCACGCGTCGGGCCCATGGCGACGACCGGCGCCTCCTGGCAACAGAGAGAGCCTGAACGCGACGCAAGCGGTCTCGTTCTCAGGGCCACCCCAACAGGACCTCCTCCACGCGAGCGCTGGCGTTGAGTGTGTCCGCTGCGCGCTGCACTTCCAGCGCCAGAGGCCCCCAGAATGAACGCGGCACGCCCCGCAGGCGAAACTGTGCAGTGATGTCCACCAGGTAATAGAGGAGCACCCCGAGAGCCTGCGCGGCGTTCAGCCCCAGTTCGCCGGCCTCGCGACGGATCGTCTCGCGACAGAGCGCCGCCTCCCGGTCACGCGACGCCAAGCGGTCGAGCCAGCCGCCCGTCGCCTCGGAGCGGGGCCGCCGCAAGCTCCCGCAAGTGCGCACGAAGTGATGCACATCGTACAGTGGGACCTGAACGCGCCCGAAGCTCTCGAAGTCAAGTAGTCGCCAGGACCCTTGATGCCACAGGATGTTGGCCGGCCAGAGGTCACCGTGCTGCAGCAGGCGCGGCAGGGTGCCGGCTCGACGGATCGCCGCGTCCAAGGCGCGCAGCTGATCCTCGCCCAGGCCCGCCGACGCAAGCTCCGTCAGGCAGGGGGCGGCAACCTCGTGCAGCACGACCGGACCGGGGCCAGCTAAGAAGTCCGGCAGCAGCGCAGCTGCGCGAGTCGATACGCGGCGAGCCACGGTCAGGATATCGCGCATGGACGCGGCCCATTGGCTCTCACCCAGGCGCGGCACGCTGAACGCATAGGGACGTCCGGGAACGAACTCGCTGACTTGGAGTTGCAACTCTTCAGATCGGGCGCCGCGCGTCCGGGGCGCCACGCCGCTCAGCTCGGGGTCGCGATTCAGCGCCCTGAGAACAGCGGTCTCACGCCCCAGGTTTTGATCGGCCGCCGGCCGACACTTGCAAAAATACCGTGGCTCGCCGCGCCGTCCCAGCAGCAGCAGGTTGAACCCTCGATTCCACACGTAGAAACCATGCTTCCCTACGGCGGGGGGAATCGCCCCGTAGTTCTGTAGAATCAACGCCTCCGACCATCGGATGGGGCGGACCAGGTCACCCTCGACGCTGCACGCGGCGAGGAGCTGGCGGAGCTTCGGGTTCACGTGTGTAGGCGAGGAACATATGGGAGCCGTACAGCAGCGGGTGCAACCCCAGCCACGCGAGCCACCACCGGAGGCCGACCCTCGCTGACTGCCGCCTCTCGTACACCAGCACTGCGCCACGCCGCGCCGGAATGATGCCCCACGGGTGGTGATAGGATGGATCGATGTAGAACGCCTGCACTCTGGAGAAACCGGCCTGCGTGAGCAACCGCCGCAGCGCCCGCCGCAGCGACAGGCGATCGGTGCGGTGCGCCCCATCGGACACGGGCGACCGCGCCTCGCCCCGCCGGACGGCGCCGGCGACTCGCCCCAAGACGCGACTGAGCCCCGCTGCCAATCGGCCGGCGCCAACCGGACGCCCGGGCCAGGCGGCGACCGCGATGCTCACGTACAAGCAACCCCCCGGCCGGAGCACGCGCCGGCATTCGCCGAAAACCCGCCCGAGGACCGCCGTAAGGTCGGAGCGCCGAGTCGTCGTTCCCCACTGCTGGAGCGCACCTTCCCAGATCACGCAATCGAATGCCTCGTCCCGATAGGGCAGCGCACCCGGGCTGGCGCGTGCCACCGCGATATTCGCGGTTTCGGCTTCGCCAGACGGCACCCGGGCAAAGTCGAGGCCCGCGGACGCCAGCTCGAGGTGGTGGACGAACCCGAAATGCCGCCCCCATGCTGTCGCAGGCACGCCGCCGCCCTGAATGTCAAGGGCGCGGTCCCAGCGCGTCAAATCGGCAACCCAGAGCCAGTTGCTCCGGGTATGGTCCGTCGTCCACGCCGCACCGTCCTCCGGCTCCGGCTGGGCCGCCACCCCCGCGGCCTCTCGCCATGAGGTCACGGGGCCCGCGGTTTGGGCGGGGCCCCCCACTGCCTGTCTAGGTCCTTTCAGAGGGTCGCCTCCTTCGGATCGACAAGGCGTCGCAGCTCCGCTGCGCTGGCGCCACATGCCAGCCGCGCAGCCGCTTCCGGTCCGGCGGCCCGGCCCCTGCAGGAGCAACTCCACAGGAGGCGTACCGGACAGCAGCTAGTCGCCCGGCACAGGGCCCGGCGCCCTTGCGCGTCTGGCGAATTGTGTCGCCGAAGGTGGGGGAGCGCAAGCGCTTGGTGTGCCCTGCGAGGTGGGGGTGGCGCAACGGCCACAGGTGACGAAGCGCTACGATGGGCTCTGATAAAGCGCGGGTAACCGCGACATCCCAGGTTCCTACCGGTGTCGGCGAGCGCGTGGGCGCGCTCTATGCTGCAGCTGGCAAACAGCGTATGATCAGGACCACTGGGAGGCCGGCACCGTAGTGGAGCTCACCGTGTTCGAGACGCCGCGCGCGCAGACCCTTCGGACCATGGGCACGCTTTCCGGCGGCCCCGCGAGCCCCCCGTAGCCGATGGGTCTGCCCACAGTGAGCCAGGACACCCCCGCTGTCGTCTGCCTGCCCCTCCTGGAGGAGTTGCGCCACGGCTCGTTGGCCTGGGACCAGCTGCTGAAGCGGTCACCGGCCGCCTCGCCATTCGCAGGCTGGGCGTGGCACTGGGCGTGGGCTAACTCGGCGCCACCGGAGGACGTACGCACCAGCCAGGCAGTGCTACTACGCGGCGCGGGTGGGGCGGTAGAAGCTCTACTCCCGGTTGCGGTCCGCGACGTCACGCTACGCCGCCGGCGGGTGTCGGCCCTGACCTGGGCTATCGGCGATATCGGTTGTCCGGATCACTTGGATGTGCTGGCGGCGCCCGAGGCAGACCTTGGTGCGGTTGTCACGGCGCTGAAGGCCCTGCCCTGGGATGTGATGGTCCTGAGCAACCTCGCCCCGGACGCGACGAACGCCACCCGGCTTGCCGCCGCGCTGACCCGCCGCGGCTGCGCCATTCGACGCGAGGCGCTGCGGAGCTGCCCGTACCTCGAGCTGCCGAGCAGCTGGGAGGAATACCTCGCCTCCTTGAGCGCGGCGAGGCGCCAGAACCTGCGGCGCAAGGAGCGAAACCTCAGGCGCAATCATGCCGTGGTCGTCGTCGACTACGGCCCGGAACGACTCGATGAAGGCTGGCGCCGCCTGGTCGCGTTGCACCAACTGCGGTGGTCGGGCGCCGGCACCTTTAGTGATCCCCGGATAGAGCAGTTGCACCATTGCTTTGTCCGAGAAGCAGCGCGCCGCGGCCAGTTGTGGCTATCTACGCTGGAGCTCGACGGGGACCCCGCGGCAGCGTGGTATGGTTTTGCGCATCGCGACACCGTCTATTTCTATCAAAGCGGCCGCGATCCCCGCTGGGCGGCGGAGAGCGTCGGGCACGTGCTCATGGCGATGATGATCCGCCGCGCGATCGAGCGGGGCTATCGGCGGTTCGATTTCCTGAGGGGGGCTGAACCGTACAAGATGCAGTGGACCGCCTCGCGCCGTGTGACGGTCGAGCTCGTAGCTTTTCGGCCGAACTGGCGCGGCCAGTGGCTCCGCGGCCTCGATCTCGCGGGGCGTCTACGCTCTCGGCTGTTGGCACACAATCATGACGAACGTACGCGGCCAGATCCCGCCTCCGTGTGAGCACGTCGCATGTCACCTCCGATTCTCCTGATCGTCTCCGTCGACACCGAGGAGGATAACTGGCAGCCCTGCCGCGAGGGCGTCACGATCGAGAACATCCGCGAGCTCCCGCGCCTCGACGTCCTGTTTCAACAGCTCGGGGTGCGGGCGACCTACTTCGCGACGTATCAGGTGGCGATCCGCGAGTGGGCAGCGGCTACGCTGCGGCAGCTGCGCACGGGCGGAGCGGAGATCGGCGCCCACCTGCATCCGTGGAACACGCCGCCGCTCGACGAGCCGTTCTTGGCCCGCAACTCCATGCTCAAGAATCTGCCGCCCGCGCTGCAACTCGCGAAGCTCGAGCGACTGACAGCCACGTTGCGGGACGTCATCGGTACACAACCGCTCGCGTTCCGGGCCGGCCGGTATGGTCTCGGCCGAGAGACGGTCCCCGCCTTGATTCGGTCCGGCTACCAGGTCGACAGCAGCGTGACCCCGTTTGTCAGTTGGGAAGCGTTCGATGACGGCCCGACGTTTGTCGGGGCCCCGCTCGACATGTACCGCCTAGGCGGAGGGGGCGACGTCCGCACTCCAGAGCCCGGGGGCGCCTTGATGGAGCTCCCCATGTCGATCGGCTACAGCCGGTTGCCGTTCGGCGTTTGGGGCAGTGTCTACCGGCTGCTGACCGCCCGGCCGCTGCACTCGCTCCACCTCCTCGGCATCGCTTCCCGGCTCGGGCTGATCACGCGGATTCTCCTCAGCCCCGAGACCCATTCCGTCGCAGATATGCTGACGCTGTCCCGCCGCCTCATCGAGGGCGGCTGCCGCCACCTGCACCTCTTTTTTCACAGTCCCAGCCTGCGGCCCGGCCTCAGTCCGTTCGTCACCGATGCGCCTGGCGTCGAGCGCTTTTATCGCACGATCGCGTCCTACGTGGAGAATCTCACTCGGCTGGCTTCGGTGACCTTCGCCACCGTGAGCGAGGCAGCAGCACAGCTACAGGCAGCGGGGTCGGCCGATCAGGTCGTCGCGGAATCGGTGTCCGCCTCCCCCACGTAGAGGCGTTCGTAGGCGCGGACCATGGCGTCGAGGGAGAACCGCTGCTCCACGCGTCGCCGCGCCGCCGCCCCGTCGACACGTCGACCCTGCCCATCCGCCAGCGCCGCCTCCCATGCAGCCGCCAACGCCCGCGCGTCCCCCGCCGGGACGAGACGATGACGGAGCTCCGCACCGAGCACCGCGCGATTGCCGCCTACGTCCGTGACGACCGGACAAATCCCGGCGCTCATCGCCTCCAACAGGCTGACTGACGTCCCCTCACTCCGCGAGGCGAGTGTGAAAACATCGAAGGCCGTCAGAAGGCGCTCGACATCATCACGCCATCCGAACAGGCGGACAGCGCCCTGCAGGTGATGCGTCTCCACCAGCGCCGCGAGACGAGCCCCTTCAGGCCCCTCGCCCATCATGACCAAGACGGGAGCGGGGCCGTCGCGCCATGCCGCGCGGAGGCACGCGAAGGCCTCGATCATCAGGTCATACCGTTTCACGGCGTCGAACCGTCCGACGCTGCCGATGATCGGGGTGACATCGTCCAGTGCGAGTTCACGGCGCACACTGGCGCCGCCTGGCCGCGGGCCGAACCGCTCGGTGTCGACGCCGTTCGGCACCACGCGCAGCCGCCGCGCCTCGGCGACGCCTGTCGCCGCCAGTTGCTGCGCCAGCGCTTCGGACACCGCCACCACCACATCGGTCCGGCGCGCCGCCAGCCTATCCAGCAAGCGCCCCCCCCATCGATCGGGGTCGACGCGGCCATGATCCGTGTGAATTAATCGCCGCACCCCTGCCTGGCGCGCCGCCAGGGAGGCCTTGTACCACACGCCACTGTGTGTATGCACGACATCGGGGGCGATTGCCCGGATCTGCCGAGTCAGCGGCAAGGGCCACACCATGGTCCAACGTGGCAGCGGACGGGCCACGTGCAAACGACCGGCCTGCTCGAGGCCGCGCGCATTCCGGCCGAGGAAGCGCAGGGCGAGCACGTGGTTGTCAAACCGCACCGGATCGACGCGCCGGACCAGATCAGCCACGAGCCGCTCCAGGCCGCCGGCGTGCAGATCAAGCACGACGTGGAGCACGCGGATGCGCGGGACCGAGGGCCGGTCCCCGGGTTGCACTACTCGCGCACCACGAGCCAGCGCGTCGACGTCCCCGAGAGAGCGGGTCACTGAATCGAGCGGGCGACTAACGGACTTGCGTCGCCGCCGTCCGCCGCGCCTTCTCGCTGGCAGCCACGTACACACCTGCCACGAAAGCGGCGAGCATGTAGACCAGGTCGAGGTACGCAAACGAGACGAAGGAAGCCGTAATCGCGAACCCGATCAACGCCAGTGGGAGATGAAAGGTCGCCAGGTAGAGAAGCCGCTCCTCGGCGTCCCCGTGCGCCCAGGCCGGAGGTAGGCGGCGCCGCAAACGGGACATGCCAACGATCCCGCCGACGATCAGGGAGCTCCACAGGATCAGCCCAGGCAAACCCAGTTCGGCGCCGACCTGTACAAAGGAGTTGTGCGGCGCCACCCAGCGGATCGGGTCACCCGCAAAGCTGCGCCGCGCCTTGTCGGAGATCGTGCCTTCGGCGCGCTCGAAGTTGTTGATCCCGATACCGAAGGCGGGATAGTCAAGCATGTACCCAATTCCGCGGGCCCAGATTTCACGGCGGCCGTCCCCAGACTGCCAGTTGTAGTCTTTCGTGGGGCTCAACACGGTGCCGATTTGTTCCCAGTAGCCGGGGGGCGCGGCCACGGCCAGGCCACCACCAACGATCGCAACAAAGCCCACCCGCTTCATCAGGGACACCCGCTTGAGCAACAGCAGCAGCGCGCACCCCGTCCCGATCAACCCGACGAACGCGCCCCGCGAGCCGGAACGGGCGAGCGCGACGCCGATGCCGACGAGCAGCATTGCACTTGTCACCTTGCCCTTCTTCCCGGCGACAAGGAGCGTCAGGACGGCCAGTACTAGTCCCACAATAAGCACGCAGCCTAGGTCGTTCGAGTCGTACGTGTACATCTCGGCAAGGCGTGCGATCGACTGGCCCGGGACCGGCAAGAGGTGAAACACGGCGAGCGCCTGCCATACGAGCAGTGCAACGCCTACCAGGAACGCCCACACGAACGTGTACAGCTCGCGCGCATTCCGGATTCCAATGAACAGCAGAAATGCGTACACCAGGACGGACGAATAGACGCTGACGAGAAACGATGCCGCTCCGCCGAACGAGATCCCGAAAAGCGCCGAGATGCACGCCACAACTCCCAGTGCAGCGACGACCTTTGGAGGCCAGGTTCGGAAGAGGGTTGTCATCGAAACCGAGCGCGGGGCCAACACGATGAATGCCGCGGTGAGCATGTACAACACTAGGACGGGCCGAGCCTTGGCGAGCAGGGGAAAATGCTGATGCACGCGGCTCACCGTCAGGACGGTGATCACGAACAGAATTGCCCTGAACGGATCGCGTGAAAGGCGTAAGCCGGTGCGACCAATCGCTGCCGGCCTGGCTCGCGGAAGCGAGCCGAGCGATGTCGTCGTTGCGGTTCTAAACACGCGGATCCTCCGAACATTCCGGTCCCGCGCGGGTGGCGCGGCCAAGCCTCGCACTGGCCCGGAGGTACCCCGCTCGGAGGTGCAAGAACGGGGCCGGATGCCGCCGCACCGGGCGCAGTTCCCGATTTCGTCTCGCCACGAGGTGCCCGCGGCACCTGTCACTCAGGCCGGAGGCTGCCTCTGTTGCGTGAGCGCGACATCGGCAACGTCGCCGACACCGAACAGGCGATTGGTGCGCATCTTGCGGACCCCCGGGGACGCCGTTTGTCAACGCCCAGCGCGGGAGGTCTTTGAGTGGCGGTCCACGCACGCGATTTCACCAGACCTCTGCGGGTCGCCCTCGCTGGGGGCGGTCGGATGGCCCTCCACCACGCCCGCGCCATCGCCCGGAGCGGCGGTCTCGCGCAGCTCGTCGCCGTCGCCGACCCCGTGCCCGCTTCGCTCGCGTCAGTCCGTCAGGCGTCCCTTGGCGTGCGGGAGTTCCCATCACTCGAGGAGCTGCTCGCGACGGTGGCCGTTGACGTCGTGCACGTGTGCACCCCGGCCAATACCCACGCGACACTCGCCCGGGCCGCCCTCGGGGCCGGTTGCCACGTCTACGTTGAAAAGCCATTCGCCGAATCCACGGTAGCGGCCGAGCAAGTGCTCTCACTCGCCTCGCGGCAAGGGCTGCAGGTTTGCCCCGGTCACCAGTGCCTGTTCGAGCGGCCCGCGGTGCGTGCCCAGGCATTGCTCCCGTATCTCGGCGACGTGGTGCACGTGGAGAGTTTCTTCGCCTTCACGCCTGCCGGGCCTCGCCCCACGGGGACCGCCCCGCTTGCCCCCCATCACCAGCTGCTCGACATCCTCCCTCACCCGGTGTACCTGCTCGAGCACTTCTTGCGACAGGGAGACGCCCGCAGTCCGATAGACCTCATAGCGATCGAGGTCGGCCCACAGGGCACGGTGCACGCGCTCGTGCGGTGCGGTCGCCTGACCGGCACGCTCGTGGTCACGCTCGAGGGTCGACCGGTCCAGCACTATCTGCGACTCGTCGGGTCGCACGGCATGGCACAGTGCGACTTTGTCGTCGGGACTGTGCAGCGGCTCCTCGGTCCAGGGACTTCCGGCATCGACAAGGTGCTCGCGCCATTCCGCCTCGCTCGTCAGTTGGTGGGCGAGGCGACGTCGACGCTGAGCACTCGAGTGATCCCCCGCCAACGTAGCTACCCCGGCCTGACCGAGATCACCGCGGCATTCTACCGCGCGATCCAGTCCGGGAGCGCGCCGCCGGTCTCCCCAGACAGCATCCTGGCGACGCAGCGCATCTGTGACCAGATTGCCGCCGTCATCCTTCCCACCACGGGCACCGCCGCCCCCGTCCGCCCCGTTCCTCCGACGATCGCCACCGGCGGCAGTGCCGTCGCGGTTACCGGAGCCACGGGGTTGCTCGGGAGCGAGGTCGTGCGCGAGCTGACGCACGCCGGCACCGCCGTGCGCGCGGTGGTGCGACGGGAGCCAGCCCCGTGGGAGCAAATCCCCGGCGTGGAATATGTCGTCGCCGACCTGGGCGCGCCGCTCGCGACCGGGGCGCTGCGGGGCTGCCGCGTGGTGGTGCACTGCGCAGCCGAGACGCGGGGCAGTTGGGATGCGCATCAGCGCAATTCTATCGACGCGACGCGTCACCTCCTCTCGGCCGCCGCCGCAGCAAGGGTGAGGGCGATCGTGCACGTCTCGAGCCTCGGCGTGCTCGCCGATGGCGCATCGCAGCGCAAGGCCGCGCCGGACGAGAGCACGCCGCCGGCGCCGAACTCGCAGGACCGTGGACCCTATGTCTGGGGCAAACTCGAATCGGAGCGCCTGGCGCTCCGGCTCGGGGAAGAGCTGGGGCTTCAGGTCAAGGTCGTGCGGCCCGGGGCGATCATCGACTCGCGCCATTTTGATCCGCCAGGCCGGCTGGGGCGGCGCGTGGGACCCGTGTTTGTCGCGGTCGGGTCACCGAGGGATCAGCTAGCGGTGGTCGAGCGCAGCCTCGCGGCGCGAACGCTCGCTTGGCTCGCCCTACACTTCGACGAGGCGCCGGAGACGCTCCACCTCGTCGCGCCCCAGCCGCCGACGAAGCGTGACCTCGTGACACTATTGCGTCGCACCAATCCGGATCTCACGGTTGTATGGCTGCCGCGCGCCCTGCTGCTTCCCCTGGCGTGGCTCAGCATCGCCCTGCAAAAGGTGTTGCACCCACGGCGGCCCGCGATGAACCCGGCGCGGGCATTCGCCCCTCAACCGGTCGACACCACGCGCATTCAGGCGCTGGCGCCCCTTGTGCTGACGCAATCACCGCGGCGGAGCGCCGCCGCGTCGTCGCCTACCGGTGCGGTCACCGGAGCAGGCGAAGACCCACGGCCGCGACCTCGAGGGCATCAGGGCTCATCCCTGGCCCGACGAATAAGCGGGGAATGAGAGTCGGCGCATCACGGGGCGTTAGGGGTCGCCCAACGAGCGTGACGCCGCCGAATCCGCGGCCTGCCGCGGCGCTACTCACCGCGGCATCGACCATCCCGTAGGGATACGCGACAACGGGGAGCACTGCCGGGAAGCGCTCGCGCAGCATCGTCCAGCAGCCGTTTAGCTCCGCCACGCACCGCTCGCTCGACACCCGGATCAGGTTGGGGTGCGTTACCGTATGCAGACCCAGCGACACGCCCGTCTCATCGGCCACTGCCGCCAGCTCGGCCGCGCTCGCCGGGAGGTAATCGTCGCTCCACGTGCGCTCGGGGCGGCGCCGATGCGCGGCACAGAGGATCCGCGCCTCTTCTCCCGCCAAGTCTGTCAGCCAACGCTCGCGGTCGGGCACCGCCCCGTCCGCGGCGTCGGCCAGCCGATCCCACCAGAACGGCTCGGTCCTGGCAAGCGCCCCTGCGACGACGAACACTGTGGCGGGAAGCCCGAGCTGGCGCAGGACGGGAAGGGCGTGACGCAGCACGCCCCGGTAGCCGTCGTCGAATGAGATCGCTGCCAGGCCCCGAATCGACCGCCCCGCGCGGTGCCGCGCCAGCAAGTCGCCCAGTGGAACGAAGCGAAACGCCTGTGCGAGACGCTCGACTTGCGCGCGAAACGTGCCGAGGGGCACATGCAACAACCGCTCCCCGCGCAGCGCTCCGTCCGGCACCACGTTGTGGTAGGAAACGATGACCGCCGCGTCACGCCAGCGCCGTACCCAGTAGGGCACGCGGCTCAGAACGCCCACACGGTACGCGGCCGCTACCGCGGCGCGGTAGATGCCGACGTGTGCCAAGCCCCGACGGGCACGCTCGCGTGGTGGCGTCACCCGGTCCGGTCGCCTGCCGCAGCCGGCAGTGCGTCGCCGTGGTGCTCGGTCTTCCTCCAGCGGGTGTCACGCAGGGTGAGCAGCGTCAGTACCGTGAGGAAGAGCCTCCACACACCGTAGACGGGCAGCATGAGCAAGGCGCTCAGCGTGGCCCACGGACGAGGGTGCCGACGCAACGCGACAAGGGTTGCCACTACCTGCGAGCCCAGCGACCCCACGGCCAGCGCCGCGATCGCCGTTCCGGCAGGCCGCGGCAGCCATGTAAGCGTGATCGCCGCGAGGATCAGGGCCAGCGCGAGATGCAAGACGGGACTCGGTGCTCCGAGCTCGCACAGCGCGTCGAGCTTCTGATGAGGGGTGATGTGAGAGCTGCGGATCAGAGCCCCGCCCCAGTGTCGCAGCACCCAGAGTCGGCCTGCCAGCCAACGACGGCGCTGCGTCGCCGCTTGCCGGAGAGTGCGAGCCTCCTGATAGTGGATCTGAGCTTCGCGCGCGAAATGTATCGGCACCCCGGCGACGGTATACCTCGCATACAACTCCCAGTTCTCGGTGAGTGAGGTGGCCTGCCAACCGTCCCGCACGAGAATGTCACCGCCGATGCACGTACCATCGCAGGTGAGCGGACAGTTCAAACCCGCAGACTCCTTCAGGGGGAGGGCAACCTCTCCCCGGCGCCGAGCCAGCAGGCCGGCCAGGCGCGTCAGCCAACTGTCCGTCTCGTTCAGGGGCCGCTCGCACGCCTGCAGCAGCTTGCCGCGCAACGGCGCCCAGCGGGCCAGGGCGCGAGCGAAGGCTCGGTCGACGACGGTGTCGGCGTCCACGATCACGCAGGCGTCGTAGTCTCCCAGCGCTAGCTGCCTCAGCGCCCAACCGACGGCCTGGGGCTTTCCAGGCGCCAGCGGATCACGCCGCTCCAGACACTCGGCGCCCGCTGCTCGCGCGAGCTCGACCGTGCGATCAGCACAGTTATCCGCAATGACGACGGTGCGGAATGTCCCCGCAGGGTAGTCGAGCGCCTGGATCGACTGCACACACGCCGTGACCAGAAGCTCTTCGTCGTGAGCGGGAACGAGGAAGAGCAGCCGAGGAAGCGACGTGCCCGGCGCCGGCTCACGCCGCCCCGTCCTGGGGCGAAGGAGACATAACAGATCCGAGATTGCCGGCAAGGCTAGGAGCAGCGCGACGCCAGCCGACACCACCGTCACCACCATGGCGAACATGACCCCTAGTCACTCCCCGATGAGCACGCGCAGAATCTACGTGGCGCACGGAACGTACCAGCAATGTCCGCCGGGCACCAAAAAAATGGGGTGTGGCGTCTCCACCACACCCCATTCGCGTCGTGGCGTAGAGCTTATTTCTTGATGCCCGAGATGTAGATATGGTCCACCTGCATGTAGTCGTCCCGGGTCTTTGAGCCGCCGATGCCGCCCCAGTAGGGCCAGAACTTGAACGTGTAGAAGCCCAAGGTGTTGCCAGGCGTGATGTATGTTACGTCACTGTAGTCCATGATGAGCGTACCATCCACCCACCACCGCAACACGCCATCGGTCACGCCCAGCGTGTTGAGCCTTAGGACCATCTCCCAACGGTGCCAGACGCCGCACGTCATGAGCCGGCGCGTATCAACGTTTTGGTCGAGAATGCGGTCCACTGTATTCTGCTGCTCGAACCGCAGGTTGAAGTCGCTGCGTATCTGAGGACTGTCCACCTTGATCTTGGGGACGCCCTGATTCCCCGGGCTGCTCTTAGGCTCGGCGTAACCGAAGAATCCCATCTTCGTCCCGGCAACAGGTTGGTTCTCATAGTCAGGGCCAACAATCTTGATCCACATCGAGAGATAAATCTCTCGCATTTCGGTCCCATAGCTATTCCCGTCCGCTGCCGCGTCCCAGCCCTGCCACTTGATCGAAGTGAAGCCACCCTGGAGCCCGGCCGGGAACTTGCCTTGAAAGACCTGAGGGGCGCTCCGAGGAGCACCGAGGTCCACCGCATAGGTCATGTTGGGCAAGAGGGTGGGATCATCAATTGCCCACAAGCCCATGAGCCCGGTCGCGCTCGGCGTGCTTTGCGTGATCGGAGTGGAGAAATCATGCTCCGCGAATCGGGTGTAGCCTGAGGGCTCGTTGGGATTGGTACCCGGCGGAGGGGCGCTCGCCACGACAATGAGCGCCGTGCCGCTCTTCCCCTCACTCGTCGCCGTGATCGTCGCCGTCCCGGCCGCCGACCCCGTGACCAGCCCGCTCGCGCTCACCGTCGCCACGCCCGCCGCACTCGTCCCCCACGCGATCGTTCGGCCCGTCAGCACGTTCCCGCTAGCGTCCTTCAGGCTCGCCGTGAGCTGTACCGTCGCGCCCACCGGCACACTGGCAGACGCCGGACTTACCACCACCGACGCCACCGGGGCCGGCGGGGGCGGCGGCAGCGACGTCACCGTCACCGTCGCCGTGCCGCTCTTCCCCTCACTCGTCGCTGTGATCGTCGCCGTCCCGGCCGCTACCCCCGTGACCAGCCCGCTCCCACTCACCGTCGCCACCCCCGACGTGCCACTCGCCCAGCTGACCGTCCGGCCGTTCAGCACGTTCCCGCTCGCGTCCTTCAGCGTGGCATTGAGCTGCACCGACTGCCCCACCGTGAGACTCGCCGATGCCGGGCTCACGGTCACTGTCGCGACCGGTGCTGGGGGCGGTGGCGGAGGCGGCGGCAGCGTGGTCACCGTCACTGAGGCCGTTCCGCTCTTCCCCTCGCTCGTCGCCGTGATCGTGGCCGCGCCCGCCGCGACGGCAGTCACCAGCCCGCTCGGCGACGCAGCCGCGATGGCCGGATTGCTCGACATCCAGGCGACTGCGCGACCGCTCAGCGGGTTGCCCGCAGAGTCCTTAGTGGCGGCAGCAAGTTGCACTGTTCCACCAACCTGCACGCTCATCGTCGCCGGACTCACCGCCACCGACGCCACCGGCGCCGGCATCACGCTGATAATGGCCGTGTCGGCGATCCCTCCCGGCCGCCCGCTGACGACGACCTTAGCCGCCCCAGCATCGGCGCCAGCTTGGTAGCGCGCGTAATGCTGGTCGCCGGTCGTACTCGTGTCCGTCATGCTGCCGCTGGTGACGCTCCAGCTGACGTGAGTGCTGCCTGTGACGCCGGTGCTCGTAAGGCCAACGGCGGTGAAGTCAGCGACTTGGTGGGGTCGAAGTGTCAGGACCTTAGGAGAGATGACAAGCCGCAACACTGCGCTCGTGTCTGGTCCAGTGAGGGAGATGGGCTTCTCGCAGGCGGCGAGCGCCGCCAGGGCGAGCGCCACCGTCGAGAGGACCATCCATCGGTCTCTCATTAACGCCAGTCGGCACGATAGCTTATGCTTGAACGTCATAGTGTTGCGCTCCTGCCACAGTTAGGGTCAAAAAAAAACCCGCCCCCCTCACCTGCCTCCGTGCGAACGAAGGGGCGATGAAGTGCTTGCTCTGCGAAGGGACAGGGGTGACGGTACGAGTAAGACAACTACCTTCACGACCTTGATACTGCGTTGGGCGGGACCGGAAGCATTCGCAGCCGGTTTCGCGCACGCGCCGGAAAGGCGCGGTCGAGAGCCGGATGGCGGCCCATCGCATCCGGGCCAAACGCTGGGACAGCTTAAACGTGAACGGCATCGTTCCACCTCAGAGGCAACGTCGGTGCCGGGAGATTGAGCACGAAAATCGAGGTGCTGTCGGGTTTCAGGTCACCAAAACCGCGACGCTGTCGAAAAGCTCGTCTCACCGCGCTACTCCGGAGATGTAAAGTTGATCAGTGAGGACATAGTCGTCGCGCGTCTTAGCGCTCATGCCCGACGATCCGCCACCCCAATAGGGTGCCCACTCATACGAGTAGAAGCCATTGGTATTGCCGGGGGTGACGTAGGTGACGTCCGAGTAATCCGCGATCAACACGCCGTCCTGCCACCAGCGCAACACGCCATTGGGGGCCCCGAGGTCGTTGAGCTTCATGACGACCTCCCAGCGGTGCCACGACCCGACAGGAATAGTCGCGCGCGTGACGATTTGGCGCGTCACATGGTTCTGCTGCTGGAACTGCAGATTCAAGTGATCGACGATCACGCCCCGCGAGCCCCCTTGCTGCGGCGTTCCCGCTTGCGTCCTTCAGGCTCGCCGTGAGCTGTACCGTCGCGCCCACCGGCACACTGGCAGACGCCGGACTTACCACCACCGACGCCACCGGGGCCGGCGGGGGCGGCGGGGGCGGCGGCAGCGACGTCACCGTGACCGTCGCCGTGCCGCTCTTCCCCTCACTCGTCGCCGTAATGGTCGCCGTCCCCGCCGCTACGCCGGCCACCAACCCGCTGCCGCTTACCGTGGCCACGGCCAGGTTGCCGCTGGCCCAGGTCACCGCCCGGCCGCCCAGCACCGCGCCCGCTGAGTCTTTCGTAGCGGTGGCGAGCTGCACCGTCCCGCCCACCTGCACGCTCGCCGCTAGCGGGATCACCGCCACCGCGGCCACGGGTACCGGCGTCACGGTAACGACCGCCGTGTCCGCGATTCTTGCCGCCGCGACCTCCCGGACGACGACCACGACTTTCCCCGTATCCGAAGCGGCCTGGAACCGCCCGTAGTGCTGCCCATTGCTCGTGCTCGTGTCGGTAATGGCGCCGCTCGTGACTGTCCAGCTCACGCCTCCGCTGGCTGGGTTGCCGCTGCTCGTGAGGCCGATTGCCGTGAAGTCGGCGGTCTGGTTCTGCCGAAGTGTGAGGATTTTGGGAGAGATGACGAGCCGCCAAACTGCGCTCGCGTCCGGTCCGGTGAGTGCGATAGGCTTCTCGCAAGCGGACAGCGTCGCCAGCGCGAGCGCCGCCGTCGAGAAGACGACCCATCGGTCTTTGAGCATCGCCAGCCGGCGTGAAAGCTTGTGCATGAACGTCATTGTGTTGCGCCCCCGCTACAGTTAAGGTCAAAAAAAAACCACACGTACAGTGATTCTTCGCCGAACACTTCCGTCATCCGCGCCCTTCAGAGTGCGCTACGCCGCGTCTATTGGGCCTTGCTAGTCGCCACAGTCAGGTTGTCCACCCACAGCGACTGATCGACCGGCGAGCCATCGCCGATGTAGGGCCCGATGAGCAGCTGATTGAACTTCATCGTGGGGTGCGCCCCGGTGCGCAGCAGCACGTCGCTGTGGTCAATCACCAGCCGGCCATCCACCCAGTACCGCACGATCCCATCCGACACGCCCTTGCCGTTCTGGATCGAGTTGAGCTTGAAATATGCCTCGACGTGTTGCCACCGGTTGACCGCCAGCGCCGGCGTGGTGGTCTTCCACAGCTTGCCGTTGTCGCGCGTCCCGCCCCCCATGTCGTAGCAATCGGTCGCATACCCATCGGTGTTGCCGTTGCACCCGCAGCTCGCCCGGTTCTCCGTGATGGCCGTGAGATCGATGCCGATGCGCTGCTGGTCGATGTTCTGGCCGTCCTGCGAATTCAGGACCGGATAGATCCCACCCTGATAGTTGTCTTCGACGTAAACCGTGAGGTGTGAGACGGACGGGCCATCCTCAGGGCCATTCTCGGTGGTCATGAGGTAGAACTCATGCGGATGGTATGCGTGGCCGGAGCCGACCCAGTTGGCACTGTACTTGACCCAGTAACTGAGGTAGACCGTCTCCGTCGGTTGGAAGAGGTGTCGCGCGGCACTCCCCCACACCGGCTGCGTGGCGCGTGGCGCGAAGCGGATCTCCAGCGAGCCCGTACTCCCCAGGAGGTGCTCCACCGTGCTGAGGGTCATCCTGGTATTGTCGTACCAGCCACGCACGCCGAACGCGGGATCGTCGAAGTTCTCCTGGAGCAGCACCGTCCCCCCGCCGGACGGCGAGGCGACGGTGATCGCCGCACTGCCGCTCTTCCCCTCGCTCGTCGCCGTGATCGTCGCCTGCCCTGGAGCCACCGCCGTCACGAGCCCGCTCCCGTTCACGATGGCGACCGACCCATCGGAACTCATCCACGTCACCACCCGGCCGCTCAGCACACCCCCGTTCGCGTCCTGCAACGTCGCCAAGAGCTGTACCGTCCCGCCCACCTGCAGGCTCGAGGACGCCGGGCTCACGATGACCGACGCGACTGGAGCCGGCGGGGGCGGTGGCAAAGTCGTCACGGTTACGGTGGCCGTGCCGCTCTTCCCCTCGCTCGTCGCCGTGATCGCCGCCGTACCCGTCGCCACGCCAGTCACCAACCCGCCGGCACTCACCAGGGCCACGGCTGTGTTGCTGCTTCCCCAGGTCACCGCCCGCCCGCTCAGCACCGCGCCCACCGAATCCGTGGTAGCTGCCGCGAGTTGCACGGTACCACCCGCCTGTACGCTCGTCGACGACGGGCTCACCGCCACCGCGGCCACCGGCACGGCCCACACCGTCAGCGCTGCACTGCCAGCAACTGAACCACCCGTTTGCGTGGCCACGACCCCGAAGTGACCTGGCGTGGGGCCTGCCACGTAGACACCACTCGACGAGATCGTGCCGCCGGAGCTGCTCCAGGACACGGCGACCGCGACGCTGTCGCCAGCCTCGGTGCGACCGTAGGCCGTGAATTGCTTGCGCTGGGACGAGAAAAGGGAGACGCCATCGGGCGAGACAACCACCTTCGTTATCTGCGCGCCGGGCTGCGCGGGACCGGAAACACTCGCGCCCGGCTTCTCGCACGCGGAGGAGGCCGCGGTCGAGAGCAGGAGAGTGGCGCATCGCAGCCGCGCCAGGCGCTGGGATAGCTTAAACATGAACGGCATCTCTGGTCTCCCTAGGGCAAGACGATTTCAAAGCGGACAAAAAAAGACCGCCAGCTTGTCGATTCGCTGGCGGCCCGGCAGACGTAGCGAGTGCTCTCGCCTTAGTCCCGTGACTCTGCGTCACCGTCTTTCGACGGCTTTGCTCTGAGCAGCGTGATGAGTTTTCGCGTCCGGCCGGGGGCACCTGCGTCCGCCCCCGCCGGTGTGGCACAGTAGCAACACCTGGGTCGAGCGCGCAAGTGGTGCAAGCTAACGCACGAGGGAAAGCCAACTTGGAGCCTGTGGGGCCGTCGTAGGGGCTGCATTCTGGTGCAAAGTTCGCCGTTTCCATCCTGAACAGGGACGGCCACGGCTGCCTAGGGCTTGTTAGTCGCCACAGTCAGGTTGTCCACCCACAGCGACTGATCGACCGGCGAGCCATCGCCGATGTAGGGCCCGATGAGCAGCTGATTGAACTTCATCGTGGGGTGCGCCCCGGTGCGCAGCAGCACGTCGCTGTGGTCAATCACCAGCCGGCCATCCACCCAGTACCGCACGATCCCATCCGACACGCCCTTGCCGTTCTGGATCGAGTTGAGCTTGAAATATGCCTCGACGTGTTGCCACCGGTTGACCGCCAGCGCCGGCGTGGTGGTCTTCCACAGCTTGCCGTTGTCGCGCGTCCCGCCCCCCATGTCGTAGCAATCGGTCGCATACCCATCGGTGTTGCCGTTGCACCCGCAGCTCGCCCGGTTCTCCGTGATGGCCGTGAGATCGATGCCGATGCGCTGCTGGTCGATGTTCTGGCCGTCCTGCGAATTCAGGACCGGATAGATCCCACCCTGATAGTTGTCTTCGACGTAAACCGTGAGGTGTGAGACGGACGGGCCATCCTCAGGGCCATTCTCGGTGGTCATGAGGTAGAACTCATGCGGATGGTATGCGTGGCCGGAGCCGACCCAGTTGGCACTGTACTTGACCCAGTAACTGAGGTAGACCGTCTCCGTCGGTTGGAAGAGGTGTCGCGCGGCACTCCCCCACACCGGCTGCGTGGCGCGTGGCGCGAAGCGGATCTCCAGCGAGCCCGTACTCCCCAGGAGGTGCTCCACCGTGCTGAGGGTCATCCTGGTATTGTCGTACCAGCCACGCACGCCGAACGCGGGATCGTCGAAGTTCTCCTGGAGCAGCACCGTCCCCCCGCCGGACGGCGAGGCGACGGTGATCGCCGCACTGCCGCTCTTCCCCTCGCTCGTCGCCGTGATCGTCGCCTGCCCTGGAGCCACCGCCGTCACGAGCCCGCTCCCGTTCACGATGGCGACCGACCCATCGGAACTCATCCACGTCACCACCCGGCCGCTCAGCACACCCCCGTTCGCGTCCTGCAACGTCGCCAAGAGCTGTACCGTCCCGCCCACCTGCAGGCTCGAGGACGCCGGGCTCACGATGACCGACGCGACCGGTGCCGGCGGGGGCGGCGGCAGCGCCGTCACCGTCGCCGTGCCGTTCCTCCCCTCGCTCGTCACCGTGATCGCCGCCGTACCCGCCGCCACGCCAGTCACGAGCCCGCTCCCGTTCACGATGGCGACGGACACATCACTGCTGGACCAGGTGACCGGCGTGTTCCACGCCAAGTCCGTGCCCAGATCTCCTTTCCAGATCACGTGTAACCGGACCGTGTCGCCGACCTGCAGCGTGGCGGAAGCCGGGCTCACAACGAGGGACGACGCTTCCGGCGTCAGACACGAGAGCATTAACGCGAAGAGCCCTGTCACGAGGGTTGCTGCCGTGAGATCACGCGCTACCATGCTTTCGACGTTTTCGGAATACCGGAGATGTAGATGTGATCCACCTGAATGTAGTCGTCTCGGGTCTTGTTCTCGCCGCCGACGCCGCCCCAGTACGGCCAGAACCTGAACGTGTAGAATCCCAACGGGTTGCTGCTCGTTATATAGGTCCAGTCCTCGTAGTCCAGCACCAGCGTGCCGTCGATCCACCATTTAAACACACCGTTCGCTTGGCCCGTGTCGTTGAGCTGCAGCAGTACCTCCCAGCGGTGCCATGACCCGACGGTCATGAGCTTACTTTGGGTAACGTTCTGGTCGGCGTCGCGAGGCGGACCCGATCCCTGCTGCTTGAATTGCACATTCCACGCGTTGGCCAGCCCGTGACCTGTCCCGAGCCCCTTCAAGAAGAGCACCCCCTGGTTCCCGCCACCTGTCTTGGGCTCGCCGTAGGCGAAGAACCCCATCTTCGTCCCCACAGCCTGGTTCTCGTAGTCCGCACCCGGAAGCTTGACCCACAGCGACAGGTAGACCCGCGACATCTCGGTACCACAATTGTCGGCATCCGAGGCGGAGTCCCATCCTTCCCACTTGATAGCCGAATAACCGGGGATCATGCCAGCCGGGAGTCTGCCCTGAAAGACCGAGGGCGGGCTCTTCGGGGCATTGACGCTCCTGACGTACGTATTGTCCCCGTCGATGATCTGGGTACTCCAAGAGCCCCGCAGGCCGGTGGCCGATGGTGTCGCGACCATCGGTCGCGAAAAATCGTTCTCGGCGAACGCTCGGAACGCGGCCGGTTGGTTCGGCCAAGGATCCGAGTTGCTCGGCGGTTCACCTGGAATGTTCGTGACGGATGGCTCGCGGTCGAGGCATGCAACGACGCCGCACAGCGCCACCACCACGCCGATTGGGAGGATTCCGCGCCGAGTCATCGGTGTCCCTTGCTGGTGCGCGTGTCCCTAGACGCTGGGGCGACACGGTGCCGAGGGGTGCCGCGTGCATCCCCCTCGAGGTCTAGACGACCTTGGGCCTTTGCGAGCCTCACCGGTCTTCTAAGGCTCCCCGCAGTTCGTGCTCAAATTAATCCCCGCGCTGGCGCGCGGCGATTGGGTGCAATCTGAACCTGGTGATAACACTGACTGTTCAGGATGTCCAGCGGCTGCGCTCACGTTCATGCTGCGCCTCGGGCCACACGCCCACGCCTTCCAAGCTGCCGCCGCGACGAGTCGCCCGTATCTCCGGTCGCTGTCTGCGTAGCCCACGTCGCGGCACCGCTTCTGATGACGCACATTGCTCAGCCCTGCGGCTGACAACGTCCGGGCGATGCCCGCGACGGTCTGGACCGACTCGATCCGACGACGGTTCGGGGGAAAATACCTCGCGGTACGCCTGACGCCAGGCAGGGCTGCCGGAATCGAAGCCGCTACAATGAGCACCGGGGACTCAGGCAACATGTGATGCCCCGCCTTCAGAACTGCTGCGAACCGGCTGTGCGGTGGAGGTAGCGCGGCGGCCCAGCTTGGCGAGTCGGCGGTCGCCCGCTCCGGGAGGCTTCCATGGGACACCTCGTCTGTAAGACTTCCATGGCACACCTCCTCACTTCCATGGCACACCTCCTCTAGGGAAGGCCGCGGCGGCGCGCGGCAGGAAATGAACCTCCTCCTGCTACACCGAAGGGTTCCGTCCGGGTGTGGCTCGCCCACTTGGTTAGCGCTTCCTAGGCACGAACTACGTACGCCGAGCTACACCGGCCGACGATTGGGAGGGCGGGGGGGAAGGGGTACGAATCTTTGGGGTGCGTTCGGGTCTTGGACGTTCGTCATGTTTGCGAGGAAGCCAGTGTCATCGATCGACCACCAACCCGCCAGACCCGCGGCGGCCGGGATGATTGGTGGTGCCAAGCGGGGCCGAGAATCCGCGGTGCACGCGCATAGGGACCTCCGTCGATCAGGGCCGGTGACCATGGTGGGTCCGCGCGGCATTCCTCGCTCAGCGCTTCCGAGCTACGAGCACGTACGCCGGACTAAAGCGGCCTAAGATCGGGAGGCGTGAGGCATACTCGAGGAGCCCGGCCGTCCGAGACTCGAGCACACCCGCTTGAGCCAGACGCGCTCGGAACAGCCAGAAGCCGATTCCTCGAAGCGAAACGACTTCGAAGCCGCCGCCGATCAGCAAACGGCGCAGTTTCCAGTGGTTCAAATCGAGCCTCCCATCGCCGGTATCGTTGGCCCGGTCCCCCACGAGACGCCGGATGCCCTGTCGCACCGTCCACGGATTCCGGTGATTGTCGAGAATCAGAATCCCGTGCTCGGCGAGGACGGCGTGCATTGCCCTGATGGCGTCTCGACGCAACTCGTCCTGCGCGTTCCCGAAAAACCGAAACGCGGTCACCAGCTGAACCGGCTCGATGCCGGCAGGCTCGTGGGTTAGGTCCCGCAGCAAAAACGTGGTCCCTGGACACTTGGCTCGGGCTTGCGCCAGCATCGTCTCCGACACGTCGACGCCATACGACTGGACTGCGAGTGGGGCCACCAGTTGCGTGATGCGGCCGGTCCCGCACGCGAAGTCGAGGTAGCGCGGTATCCCCCGAGGAAACGCTCTGGCGACTGCCTCGAGCAGGAGGGCGCGTTCGCGAGCGGCGAGGAAGGCGTCGAAGGGGTCGTACGCGAGCGCCGCATCGTAGTCGGCACCCCTCTCCAGATGGGAGCGCCGATAGTCCGACTCTTCCCGCTTGCCTTCGACTGGTGTCACGGATCTCCTGCGACGCCTAGGGTTGACCCGTCCCTCGCGATCCCGCCAGCAAATCTCTCATGGCCCACCACAGCACACGGGGGTGCTGCCGGGCTTGCGACAGGCCGTACGGCAGCCAGGCATGGCCGTACGGGACATAGAAACGCACCGGCACGCCGCCCGCACGCGCGATGGCCACCGGGGTGCGCGCGGGCAACCCGTAGAGCAGCTCCAATTCGCACGGCGTCCCGGCCGCACACAAGCGCGCCAGCGCCGCGCGGGCGAGCTCCGGATCGTGCGTGGCGATGCCCACTCGGCCGGCCCGGCCCGCCAGCGATTCGACCACCGCCAGAAAATTGCTGCGAACGTCCCGGTCAGGAGCCTCAGGGTCGGCCCACTGTCCCTTGACGACGCGCACTCGGATGCCAAGCGCGACCGCGTGGTCGGCATCGCTGAGGCTGCGGCGCCAACGAGCCGGCAGTGTGCAGCCGGCCGACGCCCCTCGCCCCGCCGCCTCCCGAATCAACGCCCACGTTCGGTCCGCACCCTCAGGCGCGAGGGAATCGAAATGCAGGCCGACGCCGCTCGGGCGGGCTGTCTCGACAAGCTCGCCCAGCAACTCGTGTGAAAAGCCCAAAGAGGGCGCCTTGATCGACAGGTAGCAATTCAACGACCCTGCCGCGAGTCCCCTCAGCGCAGCGAGATACGCATCGGCAACGCGCCGAGGCGGCTCGCCGTCCCCGTCCCACCAACAGATGGTCGCCGCATCTCCCCGGCCAGCCAGCGCGCGACATACGCGCAGCGCGTCGGCGAGCTCGGGGCCTGCCACGTACGCCCGGGCAGCGCGCTCAGCGATCGGCCCCCACGCCGACCACACGAAGCGGCGCAGGGGGGCGATCAGCAGTCGTTCCTCCGCAAGGCAAGCTTGCACCACGCGGCCCGGAGGACATCGGCGATGAAGGCAGCGATGCCCGTCGCCCCGGCGGGATACGCACGGATTGAGACGCACCGACGCAGTTGGTCGGTCCACGGGCGAATCCACGCCTCGGCGGCCCCGAGAAACTCATATGAGCGGAGGCCCCGGCTCGCGGCGTACCGGATCGTGTCGCGCAGCAGCAGCATACCGGGGGAGCATTTGGCAAACGCTTCGTCGTAACCGATCTTGTGTAACCAGAACCGGCCTTCGCTTTCGACTCCGAGCTGTACCGCCGCCACGCGGTCGCCGATGCGCAGGAAGCACAGGCGAAGGATGCCCTGCCGGCACGCTGCCGCGGCATAGCGGCGGTAGAACATGCCCCGCACAGAGTCGTTCGCCAGAGCCGTCCCCTCGCGCCCCTTCCAGCCAGCCGCCTCCACTCGGAAAACCTCGTCGAGCAATCGATCGAGCTCTCCAGGTGCCGGTGACAGCACTTGGGAACTGACCGGCCCGATCTTTTCCGCGTTACGCTGCGCCCGACGAAGATCGGAGCGCCGACCTGGCTCGAGCGGCGGCTCAGACTCGCACCAGCGGCGATCGAGCGCTATCCACGGACAGCCCGGCGCGGGCCGGCAAACGACGATACCGCGGCTGCGCCACACGTTGGTCACCACCGATACAGTGGAGGATTCGGCGGGGACGCGCTCGAGCCACAAGGGGAGGCCTAACTGCGCCATTGCCTCCGCCAGCGCGGTCAGGTCGGCGGCGCTCCGGTAGATGAGATCCATCGGCTCGTGCAGCTCCCGCACTCCGAGCTGCTCCAGTCGCCCTCCGCCCCGCCGCCGCATGATCAGCGGCGCGATCGCCACGGGCCTCTGTGGCGGCCCCACCACAACGAGGTGCAGATCAGAAGAGGTTGAGGCGATGTCGGCGTACGCGCTCACCCAGGCATAGTGATGAGTCGGACTGCCTGAACCCACTGCCAACTGGTCCCAGGAACCCGCAAGTTCGGTGAGCCGCGAGAAGACGGTGGGCTGCTGATGCCCGCCCGCCGCCGGGAAACCCAACGTTAGACTCGTCGTCATGCCACGCGCATGTGCAGGAGTCTTGCCACGGTTCCTGTCTCGAAGTGAACGCTGCGGTGCACCATTACGCACCAAATCGCCCATTCGCGAGAACTGGAGGCACCAATTTGGGGCTTGTCGTACTAAGCGGCAGGCAAACTGTCGGTGTTGAACGGCGGCGGCGCCGCGCGGGATCATCAACTGCCTAGCGGTACTGCTCCAGGACCCTGAGTAGGGTTTGACGCTCCTCCGTGCCGACAAGCGAATGTGTGGGCAACGTGACCAACTCGCGGACCAAGTCCTGAGCACCTGGCCACGGGCCATGGCGGCCCGTCAGGCGCTCACGCACCGCTCGCAGCGTTGCAAGGGTCGCTGGGTATCCCGGTGCGACACCGAGGCGCAGGGCGGTTCGCGGATCGGAGAACCCAGCCAATCCACCAGGGAGTCGGAGCGGCAGGCGCAGGAACCCTGACCTCCCCCCGAGTGGCGAGGTAACGGGGCGCGCACGCGAGCTCGGCGGGATGCTGGCGAGCAGGGCTGCTGCATTCTGCTTGCGGACTGCAGCCTCTCGCGTCGCCAGCGGCAGGGTACGCTCAAGCAGCGATGCCGCAGCGCGAGTCATCGTTTGGAGAGCGACGGGGTCCCGGTACCGCGTCTCGCCGAGATGCAGCCAAGGGATCGCCGCCGGCAGACCGTACACCGCGGGACGACCGAGCAGGCACTGAGCCACTGCGCTGCATACGACTCGGAGCTCACTGCCCAGCCTCGTCGCACGTGGGGGCGCAACGGCGGTGTCCAACGGGAATCGGCGTACCAGTAGCGCGCCTCCCCTGGCCCCGGTCCACCCCTTCCCGCGCCCGAAGCTGAGCACGCTCAACGCTCCGAAGCTCCCGACGGGTAGGCCACGCCACTCCGCCCCATGCCCCTGCGCCGCATCTTCGATGACGACCGCACCGAACGGAGCGGCGCATCGTTCAACCGCTCCCCAGTCGACGGGCGTTCCCCACAGCGGCGCCGCCACTACGATCCGTGCCCCCGAGGCAAGCGCCGCCGCCAGGGAGTCGAGGTCAGGCCCGAGCGTTCCTGGGTCGACGTCGTACAGTGCGATTCGCATCCGTGCGCCGACTGCGGCCGTCGCGACGTCGTAGCACGAAAACGCGGGCAACGCAACTGCGCACTGCTCACCGGCCACGCGTGTCGCAACGCGGATCGCGAGCTCGAGTGCCTGCGTGCCGCTGCCGAGCAGGACCGTTTCCTGGGCGCGGTACAGCGCTCGGACTAACCGCTCGACCCGGGGGCAAGGATCGTCCCGCCACCCCAGGCCCTGCATCGCGGCGCGCCGGGCGGCGTCCCAGGAAATGGGCGAATACACTGGGGGCTGACACCGGATCGGACTGCGGACGGTACGTCGGTAGTTCGATGCCGTGCGGCCGCGCGCTGCCGTGGCGCCGCGGCGCGGCAGCCAACCGCTGAGCGTACTCAAGGCAACTGGCGGGCGAGGAGCGGGCCGATCCGATTGGTGACAGCCAGCGGCAAGTGTCGCCACACCGCCGCGGCGAAGCGGTACGCCGGGCGGTCCGGAGACGGGGTCGCGACGATGTTCTTGGGCGACCATTGCAGCCACGGCAGCGCAACGTCCACGCCGCCCCACTGCCGCTTGAAGCGGTGCGTGCCGCTGCCCGCGGTGCAGCGGCCGAAGTCGAACACGCGCACGCCCCGCGCGATCATCTGCTCCATGAACGCCCAGTACAGGAGCATGTTGGGGGCGCTCCGACTGTGCTCGCGCAGCGACGACGCCCATGTCATTTCGAACTCCCCATGCCACACGAAGCCGCATCCCGCCGCGACCGGCTCCGCGCGCCGGTACACCGTCCCAAAGACCACGAGCCCGCCGAACGCGCGGCTGAGACGCTCGAAGAACGCGCGCGGCAGCACGGGCGTGCCGAGGCTGCGCATGTTGCGTGCAAACACTTCGTAGAACGCCGGAAGTTCAGCAACGCCGAACCGGGCGTCGAGGCCGTCCCGCTGCGGGCGCCGGATTTGACTGCGCAACTTCGCGGGAAACGCGCGCCACACGGCCTCGCCCGAGGCGGCCAGCTCGAGTCGCACGGTGAGCTTCCGCTGGGAGAGGCGGAGCGGCGCCGACACCAGGTGACGGGTACGCAGTTCGAGCAGATCCACGCGGAGGCGCTGGGCGAGCGCCGCCGCGTGGTCGGCGAGCGTCGCCACAGCGTCGGGCGCGCCCACAGGCCCGCCGCTATTAAGGAACGGCAGCGAGACGAGATAGTCCCCGAAGAGCGGGCTGCGCACGCGAACGAGCGGCAAGATGCCGCGCCACACGCCCGCATCGTCGCACGCGATGGTGTAGAAGCACTGGTGCCCCAACACGTCGGTCATCACGTCGCGCCATCCGGCGAGGTGGCAGAACGTGCTCCCCGGCGCCGCCGCTACGAAGGCATCCCACACCGAAACGCTGCCGTCAAGCAGCGCGACGGACATCATACGCGGGCCATGTCGGTGAGACGGGCCAGCGTGTCGGCGATCGCCGTGAAGCGAAACTCGACGAGGAGCCGCTCCAGCCGCGGCGCTGTGCGCCGCAAGCCGCCGTAGTGACGCACTCGGGTGGGCCACGGCACGGCGATGCGGGGCTGGTCCGGGTCGAGTTCCCACGGGTGGATGTAGAACGTGCCGGGCGCGCCACGATGCGCGCAGTCCCGCAAGGCCGCCCGTACGACGGCATACGGGAACAAGCGGAAGTAGGCGCCGCCGCCGGCTGGAACGTTCGTGCCCCAGCGCCGGAGCGTGGTCGGCGGCACCTCCGCTATCCGGCCGACCGGTCGCTCCAACCAGTGGGGGTCAGGATGCCCGTTGGCATACCCGTAGCCCGGGCGGCGCACCGGAAACAGGCTGGAGTCGTAGCGGTAGCCTTCTTCGATGAGGACGTCGAGCGCCCATTCCCGGCCCGGCACGATCGAGAAACTGGGCGCGCGGAACCCCAGTACCGGTGCGCCCGCTAGGTCTTCGAGCAAATACTTGGCGCGCCGCACCGAGTCCCGAAAAGTCAGGGGAGACTGGTCCGTGACACGAGCGTGATCCCAGCTGTGCGACGCGATCTCATGGCCGGCGTGCGCGATACCGCGTACCAGATCCGGATGCCGCTCCGCCACCCAGCCGACGACGAAGAACGTGGCCCGCGCCTCGTGCCGCGCGAGCATGTCGAGCAAGCGATACACGCTGCCGACGACCCGGGGCTCGAAACGATCCCAATCGGCACGACGCACGCGCGATTCAAACGCCGACACCTGGAAATACTCTTCGACGTCGACAGTGAAGTGATGCCGGATCATGCATACCGGGGGTTGCAACGCGCGTGCCCGGCCATCCGGGAAGGGAGCGACGACGCCGACAGCCCCGCCCACCACGCTGCGTTGCGTCGGCGCAACGGCGCAGGAAGGCGCGACGGCGCGCTCGCGGACCCCACACCACGCCGCCGCTGGCACCGCCTATGCCACAGGATGGACCTATGCGCATCGCCATCCTATCCGACATCCACGCGAACTCGGACGCCCTCGCGGCCGTGCTTGCCGACATCGCAAGGCACGATGTCGCCGCCACGGTCCATCTGGGAGACGTCGTGGGCTACAACACGCGACCGCGCGAGACGTTGGCGCTGTTACGGGAACACCGGATCCCCGGCGTCCGGGGCAACCACGATCTGATGGCGATCGGCCGCCTCCCCGCGGACCAATGCGGCCCAGTCGGCCGCAAGGCGATCGGCTGGACGCGCAAGGTGCTCACGGAGGCGGACTGCGACTACCTAGCGAGCTTGCCTGACGAGCTTCGGCTGGAAGGCGGCATCCTCTGCACCCACTCGGCGCTCGGCGATCCCTGCGTTCGCTTGCACGCCCGAGGCCAGTTCGAGGAAGAGACAAAGGTGCTGCTGCACTTCGACGGCGACCTCCGGGTCTGCTGCACGGGCCACACCCACCTGCAGCAGGTGGTGGAAGTCGCAGCGGGCGGCGTCGTGCGGCGGCCCGCCGTACCGGAGCTCGTACTCGACCCCGCGGCGTTCTGCTTCCTCAATCCCGGTAGCGTGGGCCAGCCGAGAGATGGTGACGAGCGGGCGGCATACGCGGTGTTCGACTCGGAGACATACCACGTCTGGTTTCACCGAGTCGCGTACGATGTCCGCCGCATCACCCGAGAGAACGCTCGCCGCGGCATCAGGATCGGCCCGCGCGCGGCGCAAGGGCAATCGCTGATGTCCCGACTGTTCAGTAGCGTCCCGTGACTGCGCGACCGAACAGAATCGGCCGCTACCTCCGGCCTGCCGCGAGGGTCCCCCACAGCGTGTTCACCAGAACCGCCAGGCACCGCTCGATCCTCGCGTAGACTCGCTGACACACTTCGACTGACTGTTCTACGGGATCCTCGATCCCGCGTGAGAACACGGGCCCACGATCGAGGTCACCCAGGATCACGATGTCCCGGGGAGAGCGGCCGAAGCGGTCGCAAATCACTTGGCGTTGGCGGGCATCCATCACGATGACGAGCTCCGCCCACCGTACCAGTTCCGCGGTGATCGGCTGAGAGCGGTGCCGCGAAAGATCGATCCCGTGTCCGGCGGCCGCCGTCCGAGCGTCGCGTGGTGCCGGCCGCCCGGGTCCCAGAAACCCCGCCGACTCCACCTGCACCCCCCGCGGCCCGGCTACCCTCCGCAGCACGGCAGCGGCGAATGGGCTGCGGAAGATGTTCCCGTTGCAGACCACGAGCACGCGCGCCGGCGGCTGGCGCGCGATCAGCGATGCCAGCGCAGCGCGGCGCCGCCGTGGGTGCAGCAGCCGGTCCGGCATCTGGCGCAGCCTCCTCAAGAGCTGAGCCACCACTCGCCCTCCCGCCGCGACACGAACGCGCCTCCGCGTTCGATGGCGCATACGATCTTCGCGTGTTGCGAATGCATCCATGGGCTCCCGCAATCGAGACGCAGCATCGACGGATGCCCGAGCGCTCAACATAACAAGACGGACCGCCTCACCCTACCTCCGCCGGCCAGATCTCAGGCAGGCGCCCGTTGTCGCGCTGCTGCAACGGTAAGCGGCCGCGTTCACGCTGGGTGCATCAAATCGGTGCCGCGCCGATCGCCATACGAATTCTCGTTCACCGCGAAACACGTGTGGCTGCCCCGCGACATCCGGTGGGGATGCCTTACCTCCCGAGCGCCTGGCTTGAGATGTGCACTGGTGGTTTAGATCATCGCGCGGCTCGTTCAATTCGACAAGGCGACGGAGGTCGGTCAAGCGCATGCGATATCTGGTGACGGGCGGGGCAGGCTTCATCGGCTCGCACTTGGTGCATCATCTCGTGGCCGCCGGGCACGACGTGGTCGTCCTCGACGATCTCTCGACCGGCCGACGCGAGAACCTCACACCCGTAGCGGATCGCCTCCGCCTGCTGGTCGGCAGCGTCACGGATGCAGAGATGTGCCGGCGCGCAATGGAGGGGGTCGACTGCGTGCTGCACCATGCGGCGGTCACGTCGGTCGAGCGCTCGGTACGCGAGCCGCTCGCCGCCCACGCGGTCAACGCGACCGGCACTGTGAATGTGCTGTTGGCGGCAGGCGACGCCGGCGTTCGCCGCGTCGTATTCGCGGGATCCACCTCGGCCTACGGCAACCCCGCCGACCTCCCCAACCACGAAGACGATCGCACCCACCCGCTCTCACCCTACGCCGCTTCCAAGCTCGCGGCCGAGCAGTATTGCGAGGCGTTTCAAGCGACCTACGGGCTCGAGCCGGTCGTGCTGCGCTACTTCAACATCTTCGGACCGCGGCAGGACCCCAAGTCCCAATACGCGGCCGTGATCCCGCGCTTCATCACGGCGGCGCTGCGCGGTGAATCGCCCACGATCTATGGCGACGGCGGCCAGACCCGGGATTTCGTGTACGTCGCCAACGTCGTGCACGCCAACATGCTCGCCAGCCGGGCTCCGGCCGACCAAGTGGCTGGCCAAGTGTTCAACGTGGGCTGCGGCCGCGCCATCAGCGTGAACGAGCTGTGGCAATCCATCCGGGAACTGGTGGGGACGGACGTCGAGCCCGAATACGTCGAGGGGCGGGCGGGCGAGGTACGGGACTCGCTCGCGGCGATCGAGAAGGCGCGCGAGCTGTTCGGCTACAGCGAGGTCGTGAGCTTTGAAGACGGCCTGCGGCAGACCATCGCCTACTACGGTCACACGGTCGTCGGTCGCCGGCGCACCGAGCCGCGGGGCGTGGCGCGGCGGGCCCTGCTGCTCGAACCCTCCTAGGCCCGAGCCTCAGTCACTGGCCACGCGGTCGAGCATCTCGCGCAGCTCATCCAGGCTGAACGGCTTGCGCAGCACCGGCCGCTCCGACCGCAGCAGGTGGTCGCGCGTTTGTGCCGAGATCGAGTCGCCCGTCGTGAAGACGATGCGGCGCTCGCGGCCCCGCCCTTCGACCCGCAGCTCCTCAAACAGGTCGAAGCCGCTGTGCGCTTCGTCGAGGTGCACGTCCACGATCAACGCGTCGTAGGGCGGGGCCGGCTCGGCGAGCTGCCGCCGCGCGTCGTCGTACCCCGGCACGCTGGTGACCTCGTGGCCCAGCCGTTTCGCGAGCAGCACCATGCCGCGCCGCACGCTCTCCTCGTCTTCGATCACGAGCACCCGTAGTGGCCGCTCCGGAGCCTGGAAGCCGTCGGCCGCCGTGGCGACGGCGGGCTCGCTGTCGATCGGCAGCTCGAACTCGAGCCGGGCGCCACCGCCCTCGATGTTCTGGATCCACATCCGACCCCCCATCGCGCGCACTAACCCGAAGCTGATGGCGAGGCCGAGCCCCGTCCCCTGGTCGCCCTTGGTCGTGAAAAACGGCTCGAACACGCGATCCAAGATCTCCGAGGGCACGCCCTGCCCGGTGTCTTCGACCGCGACCCGCACGTGGTTGTCCGTGCGCTTGGCGATGATCAGGACCTGACCGGGGCGGCCGCTCGCTTCCACCGCCTGACGCGCATTCACCACCGCGTTGAGAACGACCTGTTGCAACTCTTGGGGATCACCCAGCACCGCCGGGAGGTCATCCGGGATGGCCACCGCGGCGCGGACGCGGGCCTTCTTCAGGGCGGAGCGTTGCAGTGAGAGCACGCGGTCCACGATCTCCGCGAGATCGACGGCGACCCGGACGCGCGGCCGCTGGCGGGCGAAATCGAGCAGGGTTCGCACAATCCGCCCCGCGCGCATCGCCTCGGCGCGGATCACCTCGGCGCTCTCTCGCAATTCGGCCTGTCGCGGCTCCACCACCAGCAGCTCCGCGAAGGCCGCAATCGCCGCCAGGGGGTTGTTCAGCTCGTGGGCCACCCCCGACACGAGGGCGCCGAGCTGCGACAGCCGATCGGTCTGGAGCAGCTTGCGCTGCAGCAAGATCTCCCTCGACACGTCCACGGCGAGGAACAGCAGCTTGGGCGACGGCTCGATCGGATCGACGTTCACGATGACCGCCTGCACGTCGCGCACCGGATCCCCGGCGAGCGTCAGGTTGAACTCCTGACGCTTACTGACCGCCTCCCGCAGCGCGGCGGCGAGCCCCGCCCGTTGCGGCTCGGCGGCCCACTCCGTAAGGGAGCGCCCGCGGACGGTGGGCGCGTCCGGCCCTCCTAGCAGCTTCGCACCCTCGGGATTCGCCTCCAGGATCTCGCCGTCGGCGGTCAGCACCAAACCAGGCGTAGGGAGGGTATTGAAGAGTTGCAGGTACAGCCGCCGTTCGATCTCGAGCGCACCCATCAGCTGGGCCGCCCCCGACTCCGCGGGGAGCGCATCGTGCATCGGGCGGAACGCCATCACCAGGTGGTTGTGGGGAGCACGCGTCACCCGGGTCTCCAGCACGGCGCCGGGAGTGTGCGACGCGTGCGCCGGCATCAGGCACGTGCGCGCCTTGCCGTCGGCCAGCACGCTGTGCAGCACGTGCTCGATTTCGCTGCCCTTCGCCGCCGAGAACGCCATCCAGAAGTTCCGGCCCTGCGCCTGGCTGGCGGGCAGACCCGTGACCCGCGAGGCGCCGGCGGACCACTCGGCGATCGTCCAGTCGGGAGCGACCGCTGCCACCCCGACGTCGAGGCTGTCGAGCAACGCTTTGGCATCCATTCCGCTGTGCTCCGGCTCCCGAAAAAAAAGGCGCCCGATCGGCCTGATCGCGGGCGCAACGGGGCCAAGGTGGTTGAAACCGCCAACGTTGTAACTGCTGGTTACCAGGATGGTTGCGCGACGTTCCGCGGTCAAGATGAGGCGCGCCCGCAACACGTGACGCGCGTCACGCACGTGCGAACCCAGCGCCCGACCGACGTGCCTTATATTGGGTCTCGCAACCTCTATCCCAGAGGATCCATGCCAAGGACGTTGCTAGCAGGGCTCGCGTTGATCGCCCTCGCCGCCTGCGGCGGTGGTTCTCACCACGGGCGGGCAAGGGCCCAGGCCAGGGCTCGGACTCCCGTGGCCGCCAAGTCGACTGCCACCAAGGCCGGGGCTCCGGCCAAGCGGAAAGGGGCGGCGAAGCCGGACACGGCTGGGCAGCGCAATCCATTGGTCAACCACTAACCGTCCGACGCCTGCCGCGCGCGTCGACGCCGCACGGGCCCCGCCCCTCGTCGCGGGGCCCGGCCGTATCCCTCGAGTCGCTGCGTTACCCGAAGCCGCTTTCCACCCTCTTTAAATGACGTGCGCGTTTTCGCAGATCCGCGAAGCAGTCGCCACCACCCAACGTAAAGGTCGTGCGTACGAGCGAGCCTTGCGACACAGCCGGGAACCCCGAGGTGCCCGACGCGTCGCTCGTCGCCCGCATCGCCACCAAGCGCGACCGCCAGGCGCTGGATCTGCTGTATCGCCGGCACGGGGGAGCGCTGTATGACGTGGCGCTCGGCATCGTTCCCGACCCAGTGGAGGCCAGGCGTAGCGTGGCGTGGGTGTTTCGGCAAGCCTGGCGCACACCCGCTCTGTTCGGCTCCACGCTCGTTCCCGTCTCCGCGTGGCTCGTCGAGCTGACGCGCACGGACGCCTGTGCGCGCGCACGCAACCACCGCTCGAACGGGAACGGCCAAATACGTCAAGCAGAGACGTCACGCGACGGCGTCGCGCAAAGACGTCGAGCGGAACCGTAGGGCCGCCGCAAAGACACGGAGCCCCGCAGCGAGTTGACTGCCGGCAAACCGGTCGTTCCGTCCCGGCTCGCCATAGTCGGTCACATCGAGCTGATACGTGAACCCGCTCTGGCCGTTCACCTCGGCCGTGCCCGGCGCCGACGTGCGACCCAATTCAGAGCCCCGCGGCAGGGGAGAACTCCAACGCGGGCCGTCAGCGTCGGGCTGACTTGTCCGTCGGACTTTTCCGACGCCGCGGGAGCGTCGAGGGCGCGGAGGGAACGAGGTGGTGTTCGATCGCGTAGCGGATGATGGCAGCGTTGCTGCTCAGCTTGAGTTTGTCGCAGATGCGGCTGCGATAGGTGCTCACCGTCTTCGGGCTCACGCCAAGCTCAGCGGCGATCTGCTTGAAGGAGATTCCAGAGCCGAATAGGCACAACACCTGGTATTCGCGGGTCGAGAGCACCTCGTGCCGGGGCCTCCCGCCGGCTCCCCCGAGGCCGGAGATGAGCGTGCTCGCGAGCGACGGGCTCACGTACGACGCGCCGCGCGCGACTTGCTGGATCGCATCGATCAGTTGGCGACGCGAATGATCCTTGCTCAAGTATCCCGCAGCGCCCGTTTCCATCATACGCCGGGCGTCGGGATCTTGCCCTTGCACGTTCAGCACGAGCACGCGGCATCCGGGATGGCGACGTTTCACGTCGCGAATAAGCCCAAGGATCGTCGGCGTTCCGAGGAACAGGTCGAGGAGCAGCACGTCGGGCTCGGTGGCCCGGACCTGTGCGAGCACTTCGTCTCGCGTCGCCGCCTCGCCGACGACCGTAATCTCGGAACTCGCCGCGACGAGACGCTTGAGCCCCTCGCGGACGACCAGTCGATCGTCCGCGACCAGCAGCCTGATCAAAACGGACGCAGGATGACGCGGTCCGGTGGTCTGGATAGTGAGTGCCCTCGCGCTCCACAAAAGCACGGCCCCGTTGAGCCGTTCGCGGGCGCAACGGGGCCGGGGATACATCGGACCCTTGAGATTAACGACGGGCGCGCGGTCGTCAAGTGGAAACGTGCGGCCGCGGTCGGGGTGAGGCCGGTCACCGGGCCCGGACCGATGTGGAGTTTATAGTCGACCTGAACCCGGAAGCACCTCTCGTTCCACCAGGTCCGTGCGCTCACGAACCCGTCTCTAGGGAGGGGGAGTATGCGCGCCAGTGCGGCGTCTCCAGAGCTCCGCGGCCAAACTGGCAACGGCGCTCGCAGCGGCCCGCATTACAATCTCAACATCATCGCGTCTGGCACGACAAGAATCCCGACCTGAACAAGGAGAGCGGGAACGTGATCTTCGTGGACCTCGGGCCTCGCTCTCGGTGGATGGCTCGAGCAACACCCGCGCCGGCGGCCGGGCCCTAGGCTGCAGGGACTATCGCCCGCCTCAACTTGCTCACATCTTGGAGAGGAATCGAGATACAGGGGACGCATATCGAAAGGTAGACATCATGATTCGCAACGGTGCTCTAGTAGCGATCGTTTTGTGCGCGCTAGTCTATTCACCCGTGCTCCCGGCCCAGAACGCAAGTGCGGCACCCACCACTGGCGGGACTGAGTCCACTACCCAACGGTGCTTCCGTGGGCATCCTCGACCTCAGTGCGATGTTTTCTGGCTCACCGAGTTCGGCGTGGCCGCGCCCATTTCGTCCAACCCCAACCAGGCGAGTCAGGGTGCGTTATTCACCTGGGAGCTCGGCGGGATGGTCAACCGCAGCACACGCCAGGCATTCGGGGTAGCGGCGTTCACTCAAGCCATCCTCTGGGGGAGCGATCAAACCGGTCAAGGCGCGGCCGTCGGCATTCGCTCCCGGCATGGTCGTCCTGGGTTCGGGCGCCCCGGGCTTCAGCGGGCACGCGGGGCTGAATATCGCCGACTACGTCGGGCTTACCATGCACGTCGTGGCTCTGCGGCCGGAGCGGTTCGACGTCGACCGAAGCACGCGGGTCGCCGTTTTCGCCGGCGGGCGCTTAGCGTCGGTCCCGGGAACCATCGTGGGCGTTGGCGGCCCCGCAGCGGTGCTGGTCGCTTTTCTCATCGTGTGCGGCTCCGGCAGCTGCTTCGGCAACTAGCCGGCTTGGGAAGTGTCAGTGCGGGAGCGTGAAAGGAGGGGGCCGCACGCCGTTCGCGTGACGTCTTTCGCGTGACGTTTCCTGCGCGACGCCTCTCGCGCGACGCCTCTTGTTGTTAATGGGCCTGAGTGGAGTTGAACCACTGACCTCACGCTTATCAGGCGTGCGCTCTAACCACCTGAGCTACAGGCCCCAAAGGACTTACCTAAGCTACTCGGTCCAAAGTGTGCCGCAAAGTGTGCCGCAACTTTCGGTCTCTGATCGCCTGCTTGTGCTGACTGATGCGGTACTCCACGACCTTCAACCGATGCTGCACCCGCCCGAGATGCCCATACACCTTCTCGATCATCGCCGTGGACGAGTGCCCGACCTCCCGCGCCACCGTAAAGGCCGCGACCGGCGCCCCGCTGTGCGTGGTCTGAATGCGGGCACTGATGTAGGTGTGCCGGAACATCTTGGTCGTGATCTCGCCTTGCGTCCAGCCCGCGCGCTTGGCCACGGCATCAAGCACCTTGCGGACGTCCGTGACCATCCCTCCTCGCCTGTCCAGAACGACGGAAAGAACAACGTGCCAGGTTCGCGCTCGCGTCGGGGGAAGTAGAGTTCGCAGCCTATCGCCCGTACCCAATCCTAGCAGCTGAGTGCTAGATGGCACGCATGATTCGAGGCAGTTACACTAGAACGGTCAGTCCAATGCGCGTTAGCCAGCGCGAGGGAGTCGACCGAGCATGGCATGGTCCCGCGGAGATACGCTGACGGGGCCGGCTGGCCGTGGTGCCGCGCTGGCGCCATATTACACAATGGCCGCGACGTTTCTCAGCGGCGCCGACAATTCGACCTCAGAAGGCGGCGGCATGGAGGGATGGATCCACCTTCCGAGCCGCTCATCTTGGACGTGCCAGCGGCTCTGTTGGCGCCCCCCCCGGCGTCGCAGTCTTGTCCTCGCACGGACGGTGCAAATCCGATTCGTCGGGGATTCATGGATCTGCTGATGCCAGAATTGCTGCGTGAGCAGCTCCAAGCCTGCCTTGGCGCCGCGTACACCATCGAGCGCGAGCTCGGCCGTGGCGGTATGGCGACAGTGTTTCTTGCGCGCGACGTCAAGCATCATCGCCACGTCGCCCTGAAAGTACTGGACCCACAGCTCGCCGCGTCACTCGGCACCGAGCGCTTTCTCGCCGAGATCCGCGTCACCGCGAATCTGCAACACCCAAACGTGCTGCCGCTCTTCGACTCGGGTGAGAAGAACGGGCTGCTGTTCTACGTGATGCCCTTCGTCGCCGGCGAATCGCTTCGCGCGAAGCTTGATCGCGAGGGACAACTTCCGGTTGACGAAGCATTGCGTATCGCCGGTGCGATCGCCTCAGCGCTGGACTACGCGCACCGCCACGGCCTCGTGCATCGCGACGTCAAACCGGAAAACGTCCTTCTGTCCGACGGCGTACCCGTGGTTGCAGACTTCGGCATCGCGAAGGCCGTGGTCAGCAGCCGGGTCGATGGGGCGTCGACGAATCCTGGCCTCACACACGCCGGACTCGCGCTGGGCACGCCGAGCTACATGAGTCCTGAACAGGCCATGGGCGAAACGGTGGATGGGCGCAGTGACATCTATGCGCTCGGTTGCGTGCTCTACGAGATGCTGTCGGGAGACGTTCCATTCACTGGCCCGTCGGCGCAATCAATCATCGCGAAGCACCTTACGGAGGCAGTTCCCTCTATTCGCGACGTGCGCGACTCGGTTCCGCTCAACGTCGATGCGACGATCGTGCGCGCGATGGCGAAGGAGCCGGCGAACCGCTTCACGAGCCCAGCGCAGTTTGCCGCGGCGCTGGTCAGCGCGCTCCGCGTCGAGCCCATGCCGCATTCCGCAGCGCTCACGTCGGTCGCCGTACTGCCGTTCGCCAACATGAGCGCGGACAAGCAGAATGAGTACTTCGGCGACGGCCTCGCCGAGGAGATCATCAATGTCCTGGCCCAGGTCCCCGGTCTGAAGGTCGCCGGTCGCACGTCCTCGTTCTTCTTCCGGGAAAAGGATGTCGCATTTGAGGAGATCGGCCGCAGGCTCAATGTCGGGCACATTCTCGAAGGGAGTGTTCGCACGGCGGGCAACCACATCCGAGTCACGGCGCAGCTCATCAAGGTGACCGATGGCTTTCATATCTGGTCAGAGCGCTACGATCGCGAGATGACGGACATCTTCGCGATCCAGGATGAGATCACACAGACCATCGCCGCGGCCCTCCAGGTCAGGCTTTCCCCGGAAGCCGCGACCCTCCGGCGTCCCACACCGAACCTTCGTGCATACGCGGCGTACCTCGAGGCTCGAGCTCATTGGGTCCGACCGACGCCGGAATCAATGGTGCGGGTGAAGGAATGCTTGGAACAGGCGATCGAGCTCGATTCGAAATTCGCGATGGCGTACAGCCTGTTAGGTGCTCACTATACGATGCTCGCGAACATTGGCTTCAGGCCGGCCCGCGAAGTCATCCCGTTGGCGCGCGCAGCAGAACAAGCCGCGTTGCGCATCGAGCCCTCACTGCCTGAAGCGCACGCGCTGCTGGGCGTGTGTGCCGGCACCGACTTCGAATGGAACGAGGCGGAACGGGAATGGCGGTTGGCGATGGCTCACGAACCCGTTTCACGCGACGTTCGCTTTTGGTACGGGAACCATTACCTGTTGTCGATGGGCCGCTGCGCGGAGGCCGTGGACGCAATGGCGAGAGGCCTTGAGGAGGATCCGCTGAATGTGTTGTACCGCCACCATTTCGCGGTCGGTCTCCGGCACGCCGGCCGGCTGGAGGACGCGGAAGCCGAACTGCGGAAAATCCTGGAGATCGATGAGAACTTCCCACTTGCGGTGAATACGCTCGGCGCGATCTGCGCGCAGCAAGGCCGGTTTGAGGAAGCGCTCACGTTAACGGGAAAGGCGTATGCCTTGACGCCCTGGAGGCATCCGGTCATTGGACAGCTCGCGGCGCTCCTGGTCCGCGCCGGAGCCACGAGCCGGGCAGACCCGCTGCTCGAGAAGCTCGGGACTGGCGAGGAATACGGGGCTCCGACCGGGCTCGCAGTTTTTCACGCACTGTGCGGGGAATTCGATCGGGCGGCGGACTGGGCCGAGCACGCGATTGAAGAGCGGTATCCGCGGCTCGTGCCGATCCTGGGGCCGCTCCTCCGATCCAGTCCCAGGTGGCCCGCGCTCGCGAAACTGATGAATCTGCCGGGCTGAAGAGCGGCTCAGGTTATTCCTTGTCGTACACGATCACGTGGTTCACGTCCTGCCGCAGCGCGTTCTTGCCTCCCCAAGCTTGATCCGTCAGAGTCTGGCTCTTCGGCTCCGGGCCCGGGCTGAACCTGGATTTCGCCACATTGAGTTTCCAGGTTCCGATGTTGCTATCCTGGGCGAAGGTGACGACGCTCAGAGCGAGCACCTGGATAGCGACGATCGCGAACATGGCGACCAGTCTCTTCACGGTTTCTCTTTTGTGTGTGCTTCAGCTCTTGGGCGTAATCTTTCCCGCGAATGACTGGGCCACGATCTTGCCGTCCCGCACGACGAGGGTATCCGTGGCAAACTCGTACATGTTGTCGGCGGTGTCCGCGGTCCACAGAACGTACGCATAGTCGCCGTCGACGAACTGCTGCTTCATACTGAACGCCGTGCCGGGTTTCCCAAACTCCGCAATCATCGCCTGGAAGAACGGCCTGATCCCGCCGGCTCCTCTGAGCGGTCCATCTGGAGTGAACAGGACGGCACCTGGCGCATAGTCAGATAGAATGCCTTTGAGGTCGCCGTCGCCGAAGCACTTTATGTGGTGGTCTAGAACGTCTTTCGTTGAAGCCATTTCTCAGTCTTCCTGTGTTGGTCTCCAGCGCCGAATACTACCCCGGACTCTGCCAAGGCGGCAAGACGGATGGCACTATCGGCCATGGTATTGCGAGCCAGACCGAATTATCGCCTCCGGCTCACCTGGTAGCGGCGGCACACCTCGGCCACGGACCAGCCCGGCCGGTGCACATCCTGTAAGCGGACGTCCATGAGCGACCTCTCTTCCCACGGCATGGCGACCTCCCAGTGGGGCCTCTAGGTTAGAGAGTGTCACCCATTAGCTGCGACCAAAGTGTTACCTATCAGGTGATGTACCAGTTGCTGTTTGCTATCAACTTTGGAGTGCAACACTGAGCGTCATCGCGCATCGCATTCCTCCGGAGTTCGATAGCCGAGTCGCA
>Ga0209160_1000065_pt1 | contig 69677 bp, 59 predicted proteins | sample GraSoiAngelo_153_FD_186167 | JGI IMG/M metagenome (GOLD analysis project Ga0209160, IMG submission 186167) | Grasslands soil microbial communities from the Angelo Coastal Reserve, California, USA - 14_1009_12_40cm (SPAdes) (version 2) | ecosystem: Environmental > Terrestrial > Soil > Grasslands ...
ATTTGCGGCGGAAGGATATGCGCGGGCGACAGGCAAAGTTGGCGTTGCCATGGCAACCAGCGGCCCAGGCGCAACCAACCTGGTGACCGGCATTGCTGATGCCAAGATGGATTCGGTACCGCTGGTGTGCATCACCGGGCAGGTACGATCGAGCCTGATCGGCACGGACGCGTTTCAGGAGACCGACGTTTTCGGCCTCACGCTTTCGCTGACGAAGTGGAGCCGGCTGGTGCGATCGATTGAAGAAATTCCTGAAGTCATCGCACAGGCATTTCACTGGGCCCGCAGTGGAAGACCGGGTCCGGTAATGATCGATCTCCCCGTTGATTTGCTGAAGGCGACGATGGAGTTCAAGGGGCCGGTGAAATTTCATCCGCACCCGAAAGCCGCGGACGCAAAGGCTGAGGTGTTCACCGATACTTTGATTGCGTTGCTGCAGCAGGCAAAGAAGCCGGTGGCACTGGTGGGAGCGGGTGCGAAGCTGTCAGGCGCAGTGAGTGAGTTACGAAGCCTGCTCGATTGTTTACAGATCCCGACTTTTGCCACGGTCCACGGGCTGGGGGCGGTTAAACAGGAAGCTCCGTACTACCTGGGAATGGTTGGCATGCACGGTACGCGCGCTGCCAATATGGCATTGCATGAAACCGATTTGCTTCTGGTATTCGGGGCGCGACTGGATGATCGGGTCACCGGCGATCCGACGCGGTTCGCTCCGGATGCGCGCATCGTGCATTTTGAAATCGATCCGTCGCAGTTAGACCGGGTGCGGCCTTGCGAGTTGGCGGTAATTGGCGATCTGGCCGAGACCATTCCGGCATTTCATGAAGAATTAAGCCGCGCTCCTCTGCCCAAGTGGGACGCATGGCGGGCGATTGCCGGTGGGCAAGATCGGGCGGAGCTTGACGCTGCCGGACTGGCCCAGCCGACGAAGAGATTTCTGGATGAACTCTTTCGCCGGCTGCCGGCGGACAGCGTCATTGTTGCGGATGTGGGACAACACCAGATGTGGGCTGCACAGCGTTACCGGTCGTCTACTCCACGCGGATTTATTACTTCGGGAGGACTGGGCGCGATGGGTTTCGCGCTGCCTGCCGCCGTCGGCGTGCAATTGGCCAAACCGGAAATCACCGTGCTGTGCGTATCGGGCGATGGTGGCTTCCAAATGAACATTCAGGAACTAGCCACAGTGCATCGTCTCGGACTGCCGATCAAGATCGTGATTGTGGATAACAAATATTTGGGCATGGTACGGCAGTGGCAGCAGCTTTTCTATAAGCGCAATTACGCTGAGACCGATCTAAGCGACAATCCGGATTTCGTGGAGATCGGGAAGGCCTACAAGATTCACGCCCAGCCGCTCGCAGAAGAAGCGCTGACAGAGTTCCCGCTATCAGCAGAGACGGCCGATGTGCTCGATCGCTTTTTGAAGTCGTCCGAGCCGGAATTGCTGGTGTTCGAATGTGCTCCGGAAGCCAACGTGTTCCCGATGGTGCCTGCGGGCGCCGCGTTGTCGGAGATGATGCTGGAAGAAGACTGAGTGACCGCGCCGCGAGTTGGGCGCGCTGATCTTGACAGGCAAGGGGAACGATTATGCAGGTCTTTCATATACGTTATCGCAATACGCAAGGAACGTTGATGCGCATCCTCACGGCTGCTTCGCGCCGCGGGATCGAGCTTCCGTATGTCCAGGCGGAGCCGGCCGAGCAGTCACACCAAGTCACACTGCTGCTTGAAGTGAATGCGAAGCAAGTGGGCCAGCTCTCGCGTGATTGGTACGCGATCGTAGACGTGACCGACGTTCGGTCTGCCATGCCTACGCAAGATATGCTCGAGCTGATCGACGGATGGGCAGCAACTCCGCATCCGCCGACGTCGGCGGTGAGCTCAGGCGACTCAGCTCGCGCGGCGATGGCGTAGGATTTTCGGCAGGCTGAAGCGAAGGTTATTGTCGATTTCTGAGTTCTGGCGTCTCTTCCTGTTTCACCCTTTAGTGTCGTAATCTCTTATCCCATGGACCTCAAACACCGGAGCCGTGGCATTACTGACGGGCGCGACCGTGCGCCATCGCGCGCCATGTTCAAGGCGATTGGCTTTACTGACGGCGACTTGCAGAAGCCGCTGATTGGCGTAGCGAATACCTGGATCGAAACCATGCCTTGCAATTTTCATCTGCGACGGCTATCCGCGAAGGTCAAAGAGGGAGTCCGGGCTGCCGGGGGCACGCCGATGGAGTTCAACACTATCGCCATCAGCGACGGCGAAACCATGGGAACGGAGGGCATGCGCGCTTCGCTGGTCAGCCGGGAAATTATTGCGGATTCGATCGAACTGGTTTGCCGTGGACAGATGTTCGATGCACTGGTGTGCGTGGTGGGCTGCGACAAGACGATTCCGGCAGCAGCAATGGCGCTAGCGCGTTTGAATATTCCAGGATTGGTTCTGTACGGGGGAACCATTGCGGCGGGGAGCTATCGGGGGAAAGATGTGACGATTCAGGATGTATTCGAAGGGGTCGGGGCAAATGCCGCAGGGAAGATGACGGACACAGAATTGCGCGACTTGGAGAATGTCGCTTGCCCGGGAGCGGGGGCGTGCGGCGGCCAGTACACGGCGAACACGATGTCCACGGTGATGGAATTGATTGGGCTTTCGCCGATGGGCTTCAACGGCGTGCCCGCCATGGATTCCCGAAAAGATGAGGTTGCATTCCGCTGCGGTGAGATCGTGATCAATCTGCTGAAACAGGGAATTGTTCCGAAAGATATCCTGGTGCGTGCTGCGTTTGAAAATGCTATTGCCGGAGTAGCCTGCACTGGCGGTTCCACCAATGCGGTTTTGCATTTACTGGCGATTGCCCGCGAGTCAGGTATAGCGCTGGCGATTGATGATTTCCAGAAAGTCAGCGAGCGCACCCCGCTGCTGGCCGATTTGAAGCCGGCCGGACGATTTGTTGCGGCAGACGTGGACAAAGCCGGGGGAATTCCAGTAATCGCGAAGCGGTTGCTGGATGCCAAGTGCGCAGATGGGTCAACCCTCACCGTCACGGGCAAGACATTTGCCGAAGAGGCAAACGCGGCAAGGGAAACGGCAGGACAGCAAGTTATCGCGCCGCTGGATCGCCCTTTAAAGAAGACTGGAGGCCTGGTAATCCTGCACGGCAATCTCGCGCCCGAAGGCGGTGTGGCCAAGATCAGTGGACATGAAAGGCTGTCACACCGTGGACCGGCACGGGTTTTCGAATCGGAAGAAGACGCGATGACGGCCGTGACCAGCAAGAAAATAAAGCCGGGCGACGTGGTGGTGATCCGCAATGAGGGGCCCAAGGGTGGGCCGGGCATGCGCGAGATGCTGAGCGTGACTGCCGCAATCGTCGGTGAGGGATTGGGTGACAGCGTTGCGCTATTGACGGACGGGCGTTTCAGCGGCGCGACCCGTGGGTTGATGATCGGGCATGTGGCGCCCGAAGCGGCTCGGGGAGGACCGATTGCGGCGTTACGCGAGGGGGATACGGTGCACATTGACGTGAACCAGCGCAAGTTGGAAGTTGAACTAAGCGATTCGGCGCTGAGGCAGCGTCTTGCGGAATGGAAACCGAAGCCACCTCGCTACGCAAGCGGAGTATTTGCAAAATATGCTGCATTAGTGTCGTCGGCTTCGGAGGGCGCGATTACCAGGGCTTGATTTCGGGACACAGAAAAAAGCCGAGTTGCGCTCGGCTGCACGGGCGGGGACGCCCGCGCTTACATTGACTGAGATGTAAGCATCTGTTTAGCTGTTTCCGTGTTCTAAGCAGACGGCGTGCCATCTGAGTCTGAAATACGGCCTGAAAAGAGGGGTGGCCGATCCCTTTGGGCATGGATCGGCGGTATCGTTTTACTTTTATTGGTGGTCCTCTCAGTAGCCGTTGCAATCGCGATCTCTCATGCCGAGCCGATCCTGCGGGCACGCGTGATTGAGACTTTGTCGGCACGTTTCAAAAGCAAAATTGAGTTGGAGGGGTTCCACGTCTCAGTCGCAAGACGGGTTCAAGTTTCGGGGGAGGGACTGAGAATCTATGGAGTGACTGATCCGAACGCTCATCAACCCGGTGTCCAGCCGCTAATAGCGATTGCTGAATTTCGATTCGCCACACACTGGCTGAATTTGCTCCGTTCTCCCATGCACGTTCAAACGGTATACCTCAAGGGATTGCAGTTGAATATCCCGCCACGGGAAGATCGACAACAGATTAACAACATGCGTTCAAAGGCCGGAAAGACGAAAATCATTGTCGATCAATTTGTATGCGAAGGGGCGGAATTGGTGATCAATACATCGAGGCCGGGGAAGTTTCCAGTGGAATTTGAGATTGGAAGTTTGAAGATGAACAGAACAGGCCCTGGTAAGCCGCTTCATTTCGATGCCATCCTAATTAATCCTAAACCGGTGGGGGTAATTACTTCGAATGGAGTGTTTGGACCCTGGCGGGAAGATAGCCCCCGCGATACACCGGTGCAGGGGACATACTCTTTCAGCAAGGCGGACTTGAGTACGATAAAGGGGATTGGTGGGACTCTTTCCTCCACCGGTCAGTATGGGGGGACTCTCGACCAGATCGTCGTAAACGGCGAAACCGAAACTCCAGACTTCCGCCTGGCGGTGAGTGGACATCCGGTGCCACTACAAACGGAATTCCACGCGATCGTGGACGGAACCAACGGAGATACATACCTGCAGCCCGTTAAAGCAAAGATCCTGCATACTTCGCTGATCGCAAAAGGATACGTAGTGCGAGTGAAGGAGCCCAAGGGGCACCACATCGAACTCGACGTCACCATCGACCAAGGGAGAATCGAAGATCTGCTGAAATTGGGAGTGAAGACAGATCCCCCGGTAATGACAGGGGAAGTGCAATTGAAAACGAAATTCGACCTTGCTCCTGGGGAGGCCGACATTGCCAACCGGCTTAAGCTGGCGGGGAGTTTCCATATCTCCGGCACCCATTTCACAAACGACAAAATACAAGGAAAAGTAGACGCATTGAGTTTGCGCAGCCAAGGTAAGCCGGAGCTGGCGTCGGACAAGATTCCCGACAATGTTCACTCAGACCTGATGGGGAACTTCGTTTTAAACCGTGGAATTCTTTCGTTTTCCTGGCTTCACTTTGAAGTGCCCGGAGCTCAAGTGCATCTTGCCGGCAAATACAGCTTGGACGGGAATGAATTCGATTTCCGCGGGAAAGCCCGTATTCAGGCAAAGCTTTCGCATATGGTGACGGGTTGGAAGTCTGTATTACTGAAACCGGTGGATCCGTTCTTTAGCAAGAACGGAGCTGGAACCGATCTACCGGTTAAGATCACTGGCACGAGAGCAGAGCCCCACGTCGGTTTGGATTTTGGGCACAAATCTAAGGACAAGAGCTCGGAAGCGACGGCGGAAACGCTGCACCGGCGTTAGCTTCCAGGACCTGCTGTTGGGAATCGGGAGGTTATCCAGCTATCCGAGGTGGCTAAACATCGTTACGCTGCTTTTTTCCTGCTTCGTCCTTTGCGTGATCGTGATTTCTGCTTTGAATCGCCAATCTTCCCCTGTCTGGTAGCCGGTCTGGTAAAGATTCGTTCGGCTCTTGCCTGCTGCTTCAGGGTTTCATCACCGAAGAGTTTCGCGAGATATTTGTTCTTGCATGCCAGGGAGCAGAAATGAACTGCCAGGGGATGGACGGCTCGATCAGGATCCCAACCTGGAAAGATGGTGACTTCTCGTCGAGCTCCCGCCGCGCCCAGAGCCTCAGCCGCCAGGCCGAGAATCCATGGGTCATCAGCGTTCTTCACCATTGCGCAGGATTCGCAAATGTATTGAATCACGGTCCCTCCTGAAGTGAGTTAGATTCTCATCCCAAATGCAGCGATCTTAGACGAAGGGAACGGCGCCAAAATTCTTATAACAAAGCACTCGGCGCACTTCGCGCTGCCAGGGCAACCCTAGAGACTTGCCTCCGGACAAACAATACAGTGATTCCTGTACTCCGAAAATGGTTGTTCGTTGCAATCGCGGCGCAAAGCATGTGTATGAGTGGGATCGGTGAGCGAATAGTTACAATACCGTTGTGCCTGAATTGTCATTTTTTATAGGGAAGGGTGGCGTCGGCAAAACCACAGCGTCGGCGGCTTATGCCGTTCACAACGCCTCGCAGTTTCCCACGAAACCGGTGCTGCTGCTCTCGACCGACCCGGCACATTCATTGTCGGACGTTTTGCAGTTGCCGCTGGGAGGAAAAGCTACCAAGATTCCCTTGGGTGCGGCTGGAAAGCTCTACGCGTGGCAAGTGAATGCAGGGAAACAGTTCCAGGAGTTTCTCGACGAGCACAAGCAGAGGATTCTCGAGATCATTGATCGTGGCTCGCTTTTTTCCCGGCAAGACATTGAGCCGTTGATGGACAAATCTTTGCCAGGCATGGCTGAGATCTCGGCGTTACTGGCTTTACAGAGCGCGATTGATTCAGGAAAGTATGATCGCATTGTGGTGGATACTGCGCCATTTGGGCATACGCTACGACTATTTGGGTTGCCCGAACATTTCTTGCATTTTCTTGATTTTCTTAGCTTGGCGATAAGCCGAGACCGTGTTCTCGCACAGCACTTTGGAGGACACGCGAGACTTGGCAGTGATGAGTTTTTGAGCGACTGGCGCGCCACGGTCGAGGGGCTACAACAGTCAATTGCACAAAGGGCGCGTTTATTTTTGGTGACCACGCCGGAAAAGTTTGCCCTGAACGAATCCTTAAGAGCCTGCGCCACGCTCGGCACTTACTCCCCGCCATTGAAGGTTGCCGCGGTGGTGCTGATGCGCGCGGTGATAGGGAAGCAGAGTTGCAAGATTTGTCGCAGAAGAACAGAGGCCACGCGAACTGCGCAAACCTTACTGAAGCAAGAATTTCCGGGCACGGATTTGCATCTAGGAGAAGATGTTGGGGGACCGATACTGGGTGTCCGCGGTCTGAAATCATTTGCCAATCACTTATTTTCTGGCAGGAGATTGAATCTCAAAATACCGGTTCCGAAGGTGAGAGATGTGGTTCTGAAGGTTGCGAAGTGGCCTGCTCTCGATGTTCCACTCTCGCTCGTTCTCGGCAAGGGTGGTGTTGGAAAGACCACTATGGCGGCGGGGCTAGGATTCAACACGCGGCAAAAAAGGAGGCTGCCGGTGGAAATCTGCTCGGTTGATCCGGCGCCGTCGCTGGACGACATTTTTGGAAAAGATGTCGGCGATCGTCTGGAACCGGTGCTCGGCGATCCCAAATTCCGGGCATCGGAGATGGACTCTATGTCCGTCTTCAAGACGTGGGTGGCGGAGGTGAAAGAGAAGATCGATCAAGCAATGAGTTCAGAGACTTCCGGCGTACATATCGACTTGTCTTTCGAGCGCGAGCTTATTTCCGCACTGCTGGATAGCGTGCCGCCCGGCGTGGACGAAGTGTTGGCCGTCTTCCGCATAATCGATTTGTTGAGCCATAGAGGGAGGGTGGTTATTGACATGGCTCCCACCGGTCACGCACTTGATTTGTTGAGAATGCCGGATCGCATTCTGGCGTGGACAAGGGTGCTGTTGAAAACGCTAGCCGAGCACCGTAAACTGAACCTCGCCCGCGACGCCGGGGTAAAGGTGGCGGAACTGGCGCACCGGGTAAGGGAATTGGCAAGTTTGCTGACCGATTCTGAGCGAGCACGCATCTACACCGTCATGTTGGCGGAGCCGTTGCCGGATCGCGAGACGGAGCGGCTGGTTACGGATCTTCGTAGCCTGAATCTGGACTCGAAAGTCATCTTTATTAATCGGGTTCTATTTCCACAGGACATTCAAAGATGCCAGCGCTGCAATCGCGCGCGACGATGGCAACTCGCAACCATCGCGGGATTGCGCCGGCGCTATCCGGATACGACTCTTTATATAGTGCGGAATTTTCCAAACCAGATCAGCGGTAAGAAAGCGCTCGGTTCGTTGACACGTGAAATATGGCAACTGGCTTGAAAAAGAATCGCGACGGCAAAGTGCTCTACCTTTATGGCATCACTAAAGCACCGGTATCGCCGGTTCCGCGAGTTGGCGGAGTCGATGGTGCCGCGGCAATCGAACCGATTGAATGTGGAGGACTGATCTGCTGGTTGAGCCGGGTTTCACGAACCGATTTTGCCGACCAACTCTCCAGCAACATGGACAACCTGGACTGGCTCGCGGCCGTGAGTATCCGGCATCAGCGAGCTGTTTCCGCGATAGCCGAGGCTACAGAAATCCTGCCCGCACGCTTCGGAACAGTCTTTCACGATGAATCCTCTCTGCAGGCTGATTTGCGAGGTCGCAAGCGAACCCTGGAAGCCGATTTCAAGAGAATCAAAGGATCTGACGAATGGGGCATCAAGGTATTTACTGTCCGGCGCCAGGTCGAAGTTCCGACAATTGTCCCGAAAAGTGGTAAAGATTACTTGAAGTCGAGAGCGGCGCTACTTAAAAGGCCTTCAGTAAGCTCTTCGGATTCCGACATCGTGCGATTCTCGCAGGCGGTAGCGCGGATTGCGGTTGAAACTGCCGGTGGTGGCACGATCAGCAGCGGGCAACGCGATCTGGCGTGGCAGACTTCCATATTATTAAAGCGAAGTGACAAGAAAAAGCTTGAGACCTTGCTGAAGCACTTCAGCGAGGACTGGAAAAAAAACCGAAGGATTGAATGTACAGGTCCGTGGCCGCCTTATTCGTTCGTCTCCCGGAGCAGCACGCGTTCCGAGTCACTATGAATTAGCATGTCGAATACTTCCCAAGATATTGCGCTCACCTCCGACGCCTTCGATGAAGTGTCATTACTCGATATTCTGGATCATGTTCTGAACTCCGGTGTGATTATCCATGGCAATCTGGTGATCTCTCTCGCCGGCGTAGATCTGGTTTATGTCGGCCTGGATGTTATTCTTAGTTCTGTGGAAACAGCATTCCGGCACATGAGCACAAAGCCACCTCCTCCCGGAAAACCGCGATGATGCTGAGTGTTTGAAAAGTCCGTGAATCTATGCCTGTACTTGCCTACTGCGTGACCACGGCAGAGGTCGCGCTTAAAGTTGCCCAAACAGGTGTTGCGGGTATGACGGTGGAGAGTGTGGACGAATCCGGACTTCGCTGCTTTGTGTCACGGAGGGAAAGTGAGCTTCCAATGTCGAGCCTCGCTACACGAGAGGAAGCTTTAGCGTTCCATTCGGTGCTTCAGGAATTATTTCGGCAGACTACGATTATTCCGTTTCGCTTTCCCACTTTGCTCGCGGACGAGGCCCTCTCAGCCCACCTCAGAGAGCATGCCGGGCAATACCGCGATACCTTAGCGCGACTGAAGAACATGGTGCAGATGGAAATCCATCTGGGATTCGGGGTTGCGGAATCCCCCGAGAGTTTGAACGTTTCTGGAACACAATATCTGAGACGACGGCAAGGTCAGCGGCGCGAACTGGAAGAATTGGCGGAGAGGTTTCGGGAGGCTGGCGCGATTCGAAGTTGGCGGAAACGAGATTCGGCGCGGGGTGTTCGCTGCTTTGCCTTGGTCCAGCGCGAGGGTATCGCGGACTTTCAAAGACAAGCTGCAGGAGTGACGGTAGGGTCTGAAATCGGGGTACGAGTGACCGGACCGTGGCCGCCGACCGAATTTCTGAAGGAAAAATGAATGCAGAAACCCGAACAGATTTCCCCCGACAACATTGAAAAGATTGTTTCCGAATTGCGGCAACAGACCCAGTTGGCAGCGGGCAGTCCGGAGCGCATTGAATGTTCTCCGGACAACATTGAGCAAGGCCTGGCGAAACTCGTCCTTAGCCTGATTGAGTTGCTGCGGCAATTGCTGGAGCGGCAGGCTATCCGTCGAATGGAAGGCGGTTCATTGACCGACGATCAGGTGGAGCAGATGGGCGAAGCGCTCATGAAACTGGAGGCCAAAATCCACGAGTTAGCTGACCATTTCGGACTTGCACCGAGCGATCTGAATATGAATTTTGGTCCTCTGGGGAATCTACTACCCAAGTAAGAAAAGTACCGAGCTTGTGAAAGGTGCCCCGCGGTTAGCCCGAGATCATTCTTGCGTGCCGCGTCGACCTGGGTTCGGGCACTCAGTTTCTGTTTGACGCGGGCAAGGCTGGTAGTCCGGCCAGTACGGGATATTGGATGCAAATGAAAGTCCCCGGAATTATCTGCGATTTTCACAAGACCAGCACACTTGCGGCATTGACAGCGGGCGAAGCAACCAGTAGCATCCTTTTTCGCTTTGAATCAACTGAAGAGATCAGGTTTCTGTCGTCAGGATGTAGAAAGATCAAATTATGGAACGTCTGCCTAGCGTAACCGGAACCACCAACCTGCTGGACATCCTGGATCGCGTTCTGGATAAAGGCTTGGTGATTGCTGGGGACGTTCGCGTTTCGCTGGCTAACGTAGAACTGCTCACGATTCGGGTTCGGCTGCTGATTTGTTCTGTGGATAAGGCAGAGCAGATCGGGCTGAACTGGTGGAAGTACGATCCGCATCTAACCATGCAAGCACCGATAGTTCCCGCAACCCTTCCTCGACCCCTGCGCGCCGCGACTGAAAAGAGGCGCGTAGTGCGGCAACCCGTTGCACGGGCGGGCCGCAGCAAGCGTAGAGCGTAGGGTAGTGGAAATTTAGGAGGAACGACTTCATGGCTGTCGAACGGGTATCAGGTGGATCGAGCCTGATTGATGTGCTCGACCGCGTCCTGGATAAGGGCATCGTGATCGACGCATGGGTACGCATTTCACTGGTCGGAATCGATCTGATCACTGTGGAAGCACGCATCGTGGTTGCCTCAATCGATACGTATCTGAAATATGCGGATGCGGTGGGTCTCACGGGTCTGGTAGCACGGCCCCAACTGACAGCAGTGGCGGAACCGGAGATCGCCGTGGAGACCACACGGCGTGTTACCCGGGTTCCTAAACGCCGTACTGTTCGGCGCCGCTAAAACTGACCTGACCTGAGGAGAGCAGACGGGATGGCGAGCCCACTGCTGCGAGAAAAGACCAGAGAGTTCGTCGACCAAAGATCATCGAGTGAATCCGCCGCGCTGCGGTTGCTTTCCGCTGAGCGGTCCGAAGAAGTCTTTCCGATTCTGCTGGAAGAGATTGTTTTTCTTGGCTTTCCTCGCGCCCTGGTGCTGGAGGCGGATTTTGATACCGGCGAGGTAAAACCCATTGCCTCGCTGAACTGTGGCAAGGCATATCTGCGAAAGTTCACTACCTCGCTCTGGGCAAGTGAAAATCCAATCATTACGGTTTTGCAGAATCTGAAGCCCGGCATAGTTCGTTCTGAATCCAAAGAAGCCTCACTATATGCGGTGCCAATGATTTACCGCAGCCGCACACGCTGCTGGGAGGCGGAACGGGAACGCCGGCGGGACTGCCTGGCGGTGCAAAATTTCCAATTAACGCGAAAGTTTCAAATTCAGGAACAAGTCTGTGATGTGTGCGGAATGCGGGGTTATGCCTCATTGGTATTGGGAGAAGTCCAGAAAAACGTCCCAGAGAGTCAGTTACGGCAATTCCGCAATCTGGTGGAGCGAGCCAACCGATACCTTGCCCGTTTGTTCAAGGTGGAACACTACTACAACCGCATGCGGGACATGGATGTCACGATTTCGCGTATGCGGACGGTCATGCAAAGCATGGCGGACCCGGTGATCCTGACTGACAACCAGCATCGAGTGATTATTCAAAACAAGGCAGCGGAACGTTTTTTTCGAGTTCCTGAAGGGGTCAGTGAAGGCGGCAAACGAGCGGTCGAATTCAACAACCTGCTGTTTTCCGCTGCCTTATCTTCCATGGTGGTGAGCGCAAGTGATGCGTCGCGCGACTTCACACTGGTTGACGTGATGGAGGGCGAGGAGGTACTTTTCGAGGCGGTGTGCGCTCCCACCGTCACCCGAGATGGTACCCGCACCGGAATGGTGACTGTCATGCGCGATGTGACCGACCTGCGCCGGGCCGATCAGGAGGTTCGGGCCAACCTTGAAAAGCTCCAGGTAGCAGAGGAGGTGGTACGGCAAGACCGAGACCGCTTAAACCTGGTCATCGAAAATGTTGGCGATCCCATCGTGGTTGCGGATAATTCGGCAAGGATCGTATTGCTGGATCCGCTGGCTAAGGAATTATTCGGTTCGGGAGAAACGCGGCATCCCCAAGTGGTAAAAAATCAAGCGAAATTGGACGCTTTCCTGACTGCGTTTACGTTTTCATTCGTAGATAAGGAGAACAAATCGCTGTATCTTTACCATCCGTCGTCGCGGACCGAGATCGAATATGCGGCTCGTTCAGGAAAGATTTACGATGCGCGTGGGCAGGTGGCGTATACGGTCACGGTGCTGCGCGATTTTTCCACGTGGAAAAAACTTGAACAACTCCAGCTCGAACGGCGAATGCTCGAAATGGAGAAATTCGCGGCCACGGGACGATTGGCCGGGACGATCGCCCACGAAATCAACAATCCCATGGAAGCGATCAAGAATGCGATATACCTGTTGAAGGGGAAGCTCGATAGTCCTTCGGAGCCGATTTACGAAGTGCTAAAGAGCGAAACCGACCGTATTACCCGTATCGTGCGGCAGATGCTTGGGCTGTATCGCAATGCCGGCCAGCTCGGAAGTTTCGATCTCAACAGCGTAGTGGAAGACACGCTGACACTTTTCGGGCGTCCCTTGGCCAAAACTGGTGTGAACATCGACAAACAACTGGCTCAGCTTCCGCCAATGAAGGGCTCAGCCGACCAATTCCGTCAGCTTCTCTCCAACCTGGTCGTAAACTCGAGAGACAGCATGCCGTCGGGTGGAAAGTTAGTCATCCGAACCGGGCACATTCGAGCCGCCGACGGGGTGCATGGCTGGATTAAGATCGTTGTGGCCGATACTGGAACTGGGATTCCCAAAGAGTTGCAAACGTCCATGTTCGAGCCGTTTGTCAGCACCAAGGGCGAAAAGGGAACTGGTCTAGGGCTTTGGATCGTGAAGGGAATTGTCGAGAACCATAACGGCCGGATTCAAGTGCGCAGCGCGGTGGGAAAAGGGACGATTTTTAAGCTCGCTTTCCCCATTTCGCATTGGGTGCAGCCTAACTAACGGGGCACCTTCCTCTGTTGTCGCTAATAGGCATGGTTGAGGGTTTAGCCCGGGGCATAAACAAAGAGGAGTTGAGTGAAAACAAAGAAAGCTATGGCAACCAGGCCTGCGCTCAAACGCAAGGTGGCAAAGGCGTCAAAGGACGATTTGCACGTAAAAATCGCGGACGCCGGTAATGCTCCCGAAGTGACGACCGGCGAAGGTGGGCGCTACCTCTATGGGATCGTAGAGGCGAAGGAGCAGATGACCTTCGGGAAAATCGGTATTGGCGGCGCCGGTGAATTGGTGTACACCGTCAAATACCTCGACATAGCGGCAGTGGTCAGCAAGACGGCGGTCTACATCTTCGATCCAACGCGCGAGAATGCCCTGGCGCATGAGCATGTCATTGAGACGGTGATGAAGACGTACACCATCATTCCCATGAGCTTCGGGACTGTGTTCCGGACTGATGACGACATCCGCGAAGTTTTGAAGAGCATTTACGCATCCCTCAAGGACGTCTTGACTCAAATGGCCGGCAAACTGGAGTTCGGATTGAAGGTCAACTGGGACCGCGACCAGATCATTGAGGAATTGAAACAGGAGGACGAGGAGATCCGCCAGTTTCACCAGGAAATTATCAGAAAGCACTTGCAGTCAACCTATCTCGCCCGCATGCAATTAGGACGCATGATTGATAAGGCGATGGCGGAGAGGTCCACCCAGTACGTGCGAGAGATTTATGAAGCGCTGCGCAGCGTGTGTGTGGCATCGCGCGACAATCAACCCATTGGCGACAAGATGATTATGAACGCCGCGTTCTTGGTGGAGCGGAAGCGCGAGGCCGAATTCGATGGCGTGGTGAACAAGATCGCGAGAAAATACGGTAAGCGACTGAAATTCAAGTACACCGGGCCGTGGCCGCCCTACAACTTTGTGAACATAAGACTTAAAGTGGAGCGGGTGACCGCATCCTGAGTTCGCACGCTGGATGACTGCATATGCTGCTGATTGATGATCTTCTGCTCCTGCCTATATCGGGGTTCAAGTTTATATTCCGCACCCTTCTAAAGGCGGCGGAGGAACAATATACCGATGATGCGCCCATAAAAGAGCGTCTCCTGGAACTTCAGGTAGAACTCGAATCAGGGGAAATTTCGGAAGAGGAATACGTCCAGGCCGAAGCCGCGATCATCCGCGAACTTCGCGAAATCGAGAATCGCAAGCGTGAACTTGCTGGAGTACCGCGGGAAGAAGCAGCAGGCGGGTTAGTGTTTCGAGGTGGCCAGCAAAGTTCGGGCGCTTCGGTCACATTTCACCAGGATACCGAGCGCAAGAATAAGTATTAAAAAGCACTAGGCCCATGCGTCCGCCACGCAAGCAGTGTTACAGCCCCAGGTGTTGCTTTTGAACAGATCAGGCAAGAACAGCAATAAAAACAAAACCACGGTTAAGCGGCTACCGCCCACTGCGCCGGCGGCTCGAGACGAGGGTCCTCGACTTTTACCTTTGGGGGAGCCCACTAAGGAGCCATCCCGCCTGGAGCACTATCTTGATCTTGCGGACGCAGCTCTGGGATTGAGGAAAAAGGACGCGATTTAGGTACAGACTAACTTATTTCGTGCTGGATCTGGTGGTGAGATATGGTTCAAGAGATTTTTCCATCAGGGAATATACAGAGTTCAGCAGCGATCTCATTTCGGAGATCAGGGTGCCAGCATCCAGCGCCGCCAGTTGGCTCTGAACCAGATCATATATAACATTGTTAAAGTAACGGTATTCCGTAATTACCATCGGAATTGTGTAGCCTTGACGGCTTCTTTTTTTGCCGTGTTCAACTGCGAAGCGCACCGTTTCTTTGCTTAATCCCTTTTGTCCAGGTTGCAAAGTCTCAACCAGCATGGCCAACAATTTTGGCAGGTGATCGATGCGCTCCTCATCGGATAAGCGAATTGTAGAAAGTGCCGCATCGTGCTTTGCGGCGTCGAGCATCTGGGCGGCGATGTGCTTGCTGTTGTCTTTCAGGACGGCCGCTAGCCGATTGGTGGTCGCCGGTGCCTTGGAACTTCGATCGACCAGTTTGTCTTTAACGGTAGCGATAAGCGAGTCTACGTCGGCCGGCTTGATCAAATAGTCATCCACCTGATTGTGTATCGCTTGCAAGGCGGTTTCAAAGGCAGGATATCCAGTCAGGATGAGATTTATGCAATCAGGCTGGAGGTGGCGCATGGCACTGACCACCAGGAACCCGTCACCCTCTTCCCCGATGTTGAGGTCCGATAGAAGAACGTCAAAGCTATGAGAATTGATTTCAAGAAGGGCTTCAGGCACACTCCCCGCTACCCGCACTTCGAAACCATTTTCTGCAAGGACAGGAGGAAGAGTAAGGCGAATACTCGGCTCGTCGTCGACGAACAAGATACGCTTGCGGTTTGATTGTTGTAGCGTCACAGTGGCCAATGCGACTGGGAGCTTATAACGACGTCGTAGAGATATAATACTGGTTTGCTTCGGGAAGGCAAGCGGGCCGATTATCTGAGTTCTCGTTTCGGTTGGATAGCGGGCCGGATCCAACGCGATGCCCCGAAGCACGCGTGAAATGTTCCCAGGGACGGGGAATGAGCAGTCTCCTCATTCGTGGTCAGGCATATTCTCCACGTTTCCGGAGTTTTCTTTGCGGCGAGTGCTCTTCGCAAACATTTCCATGATTCGTTCTGTTCAGGGCTGGATACATGAGTAACCCCGAGGGCGTTCGAGATCGCTCCGCTGCCACAAAACCTGGAAGATCCGACGATCCACCCGTTGGGTTAGCGAGCACGGTGGAGTCGGCTGATGATGCCATCATCACTCAGGATCTCAATGGTCTCATAACAAGCTGGAATGCGGGGGCTGAGCGGATGTTCGGCTACTCCCCACGGGAAGCTCGGGGACAGCCAATTTCGATCCTCATCCCGGTAGACATCCAGGAGGCAGAAGCAGCCATCTGCAAAAGAATACTCAGTGGGGAGCGGGTCAATCATTACGAAACTGTGCGCGCCAAGAGTACTGGCGCAAAGATGGATGTCTCGGTATCGATTTCTGTCTTGAAGGAAAAGTCAAAAATTGTGGGTCTGGTGACGATCGCACGTGACATTACCACCCGCAAACGAGGTGAGCGGGCAGCTTATCTGCTCGAAAAGAGAGGCCAGGAGGAATTGGAAGCGCGCACCAGACAGTTCAACGCCGCTCTGGCCAAGGCAAACCAGGAATTGGCGGAGCACATTGAGCTTCTGGACTTGGCGACTGACGCAATCGTTGTATTGAACACGACTGGCGATGTGGTCTTCTGGAATCAGGGAGCGGAACGGCTTTATGGGTGGACAAGGAAGGATGCTCTGGGAAAATCGCCGCAAGTGCTGTTACAGACCGACCCCCCGTTACAAGTGGAGGAAATACAAGAAACCCTTTACCGGCAGGGACATTGGGAATGTGAGTTAACCCAGACCACCCGTGACGGGAGACGCATTACGGTAGCCAGCCGTTTTCTATCACGGCGCGATCAGGCGGGTCATCCTTCAGGCTGGCTCCAGATATGCACCGATGTTACGCGGCGAAAAAATGCCGAACAAGAATTGCGAGGACTTTCTGGCCGGGTATTGACGCTGCGGGACGAGGAACGCCGGCGCATTGCGCGCGAATTGCACGACAGCGCGGGCCAAGTTCTATCCGCGGCCTCAATTAATCTTGCGTTGCTCGAACGGCAGGTTGTTGGCCTGCCGCCAAAAGTATCACGGCTCATTTCGGAGAGTAGCAACCTCATTGAGCAAGCGGTCAACGAAATCCGGACTATTTCCTATCTGTTGCACCCACCTTTGCTCGATGAAGTGGGGGTGGCACGAGCGTTGCGGGTGTACGTCGAGGGTTTCTCGGAGCGCAGCAAAATCAAAGTCGCTCTCGATATTTCGCCAGAATTAGGACGTTTCAGCCGCGATCTTGAGATTGCCATTTTCCGCATCATTCAGGAAGGGCTTACCAATATTCATCGCCATTCGCGTAGCTCAACCGCGAAAATCACGATCCACAAGTCGCCGACAGAACTCGCGCTCATGGTAGAAGACAGAGGCCAGGGCATGATCCTTCCGATGATTGAATCCGGGGACGGCAACGGCACGAGGCTTGGAGTTGGTATTCGCGGAATGCGGGAACGTGTGCAACAGTTTGGCGGGCAGCTAGTGATTCGTTCGGGGGAGTCAGGCACGGCGATCGAATGTCGATTCCCGTTCGCCGAGTCCGATAAGAGTTCCGCCCACTCGAGCGCTGTCTAGTTTCAAAACCCCACCAGTCGCTATCGTCACGACCGCTAATTTCAATTCACCCGGCCTTGCGGGTTTCCAGCAGATCTTTAATACTGGCCAGAAGCGATTCCGTAGCGTCTCCTTTGAGAATCCACACATCTGCCACACCTAAGGCTTCGTCTGGCAACGACGCATAAGCGGAAAGAATGATTATGGGGATTGCCGCATTCAGGCGCTTTAATTCCCGAGCTACAGACACTCCGTTCATACCCGACATCCAATAGTCCAGAATGATCACATCGACGGGCTGCGAGCGGAACAGTTGGATGCCTTCCGCGCCGGATCGGGCGGTAATCACGTGGTAGCCAGCAGATTCCAGGAGAAGCTTTCGAAGTTCGAGCCCGGGTTCTTCGTCGTCAATGCAAAGGATTTTGGCGGGATCGCTTTTCATCGACTTGAACCCGAGCACAGTTCTTCGAGATTCTATCAAAAATTGCGATCCCGGCTCGACTTACGCAGGGCTAGGAAAGCGCCTCGCGCACAGCGGATGCGGCCAGACCGTTGGCCTCGGTATTGAGCTCGCGACGGACGTGAGAGATGGAAAACTGAAGGGAGCGAGCCAACTTGCGGCAGATCCAGTTAAGCGAATGAAGGCGAGAGCTACGGCAGGCGTATTCCCCATTCATTTGCCTGACTACGACCTCGGAGTCGGAGTAAACGTGAAGTGTTTCGGCTTTCAATGCCACTGCATACTGAAGGGCTTCAAGCAGGGCAACATATTCAGCCACGTTGTTGTCCTGGCGTCCAATCCATTTGGCGATTCGGATCCTGTGGCCATCGGAGCCCTCTATAATTACGCCAATCCCGGAAGAGCCCGGATTTCCCAAGGACCCGCCGTCAACGTAAGCTACGAGAGCCGCCATAAGAAGCTTGTTCCTTTCCAGTACCATGCGTCAGTGGCATCCATTCGTCAAGATGTTTATTAGGTTCCACTGCAACGTTGACCTTTTCGGGTGTGGATGAAATTGTGCAAAACTAGACGGAAACTTTTTGGCAGACGACTAAATCCTCACATCTTTAATAGATTACGGTCGTCACCAAATGTGCCAGTAATATTTGCAATTGCACTGAAAAGCGGCATTGACAAATATCAATTATCCATTTAACTTTCGCGGCGTCGACGGTTGAAAGGGTTGGCTTAAATAAAACTTTGCCAGCCCGAAGTAAACTGGGTGACCAGCTCGGCAGGGCAACCTGCTGAGCAACCAGACCCGAAAAATCCAACTGTTCTGCGAGGTTCAGTTGGGGTTTGGAACTGCGAAAGCAGTGGTCGCACCAAGGGGCTGTGACGGTGCATGCCTCCACGCTGTTAGCTCCCTCGCAGGAGCTGGCGGCTAGAGCATAACCAATGTCACGGCCCTTTCAATTTTTGGCAGCGTCTTCGTTACAAGAAATCTCCAAGAGCCTGGCTAGAAAGTCATTTGCCGGGTGTTTTCCCCAACAGTGCCTTGCTGAATGACGATCCTGCATTGTCACCTGCGGTTTGCAATTTGGTCTTCTCTCCTAACCGCAGCTTCCACACGATTTGTCGCAGCATGCCGAGCCACACTTCGCCGTCGCTGGCTGACAGGTTGAGGCGGTGTACCAGACGTCGAGCTCTTTCCTCGGCATCACTCGTTGGATGTTTGCGTAAGTAGCCGCTGGCACCTAGTGCATCGAGCAACATCGCGGTAATGCGCTCGATCTCGGCCGCAGTGGCGTATTCTCGCTTCTCAGGCGGCTGCGCGGCTTTCATATTGTGCGCGAGTTCGTAGAGGCAGACGGCCACCGCCTGTCCCAAGTTCATGGATATGTTCTCTTCGCGGGTGGGTATCCGCAGCAGCCAGTGACAGTGGCTAAGGGCCTCGTTTGAAAGACCGAATTTCTCAGAGCCGAACAAAAGGGCGATGCGGTGGCTGCGTCCAAGTTGCTTGCGGATAAGGCGCGCGCCGTCTTTCAATTGTCGCAGAGGTTGGTGCGCTCTGCGGCTGCGGAGCGCAGTGGTTCCCACAACGAGCGTGCAATCGGCTACCGCATCAGCCACGTTCTGGTATTCTTCCGCACTCGCCAGGAGCGCGGAAGCACCCACGGCGGAACGCGCCTCCCGGAACGCCACTTCGTAGGGATTCACCACCCGCAAGCGGGGAAAACCGAAGTTGCTCATGGCGCGAGCCGCCGCACCGATATTGAGAGGGTTGCGTGTGGCTACCAAAACGACGCGCAAACTGTCGAATTCAGCTGAAGCAAGCAAGGGCTTATTCTAAGACAGAAAGTCATCGACAATCATTGCAGGGGTGGTGAGAATTATTGCCCGATGTAGTTTTCGATCACCTCGCCGAACCGGTGGCATGCTGGAGGGCAGTTGACGATTCACGGCTCGGGTTTAGGCATTGCCTATTGGTTTCGCTTCACATCGTCCAAGATGACGTGCTCTTCTGAAATGAAGTAAGCGACTTTCTTGTGATCTATGAAGTTCGCTTCGTCCTGATTTGAGGCTTTCCACTCGGGCGATTGCCGAGCCGCAAACAAGGCCTCGATGTCGTCGAACCAGAGTTCCGCCATGCCATCGTAATCAGGCGGGTATGCATCGCCCACAACCGTGAGACGATGGCTTTGTACCAATCTGCGGAGGTGAGGAATACGAGCACCGATGGGACCGTGGATTGTTTCCCAGTAGTTAAAAAATTCCTGGTCCGTCAGGCCTGCTTTCTTGGTAATGCAATAAATGAGCTTGACCATTGTGTACCCTGCTTCGTGCGATCGTGCTTAGCGGCATGATCTCACGGGAAGTAGGGTTTCGACGACGATCAGTCAGCCCCTCCCCCCGAATTTCTATTGACGTCTGTTACCCAAGCCCATTTATGACGTCCGCTTTCCTCGATTATATACGCCTCACCGTATCCGACCAGGCGGTTCAAGATTGTTGTCACGGAGGCGAGTGGGTCTTTGTGGTTCCCGACTGATGGCAACCGGCGCTGCACTTGTTCGCAAATCTCGCGCACCGCTAGAGGCCTTTCCGAGCTCATTAGAACGAAGCGGCACTCTTTGGTGAGGCCCGGACGCCGCCCGGAATCTTTGTACCCCAATAATCTCAGCAACTCACCATCAAGCACATCGTCGCCAAATAAGGACACCAAGCCCAGGACCGTCTTCTTGACGGTACCGATTTTTCGAACAGTTTCCTCCCGCTGCCGAAGTAGCGCGTTCAGCTCTTGGCGGATCTGCTCTACTACTGCTCCTACGCTCCCGTTATCTGGAAAAGATTGCTTTAACACCGTGTCTCCGATTGCCAATCGTGTTCTCCTCGGTTGATTGATTATTGATCGCCTTTACCAGCATCAGAGCCGCCGTGGGACGGTTCGTCGAAGATCGGACATGAATACACTCTGAACCGGCACCGTCAGTCTGGTCGATTGATGCACCCAGCATGAATGAGAAAAGGGCCCGGGCAAAGCCCGGACCCGCACCCTTGCTACAAACCTCAGAACTGCAGTCGCAGCCCAAGTTGGATGTTGCGACGGTCGAATGGCACACCGTACAACTCGTGACTGGGTGGTACCCCGCGCCGCGCTAAAACCGCTCCTCCGGCAAGGTTGTTGGTGTTGGGATCAGCATAAAGATTGGAGTGGTTAAAGATGTTGAAAAACTCTGCGCGGAATTGAAGATTCATGCCCTCACGTGGAAGCTTAAAGTTCTTCAACACCGCTGAATCAAAGTTCCAGTATCCCGGCGTCCGGAAGGTGTTGCGGGGCAAGAACAGGCCTGCGGGCTGGAAGAAATAATTCTGTTGAGTGCAAATCGGGTCATTGTTGCAGAAAGTACCAAGGTCCGTAAGGCTGTTTTGGAAGTTGTACAAGACTACTCGATTTGGCCCGACTATGGTCTTACCATCCTGTCCCGGCAAAGCACCCGTAATGACTGGATAACAGGAGTTAGCGACGCTGGCGCTGCATTGGTCATTAAAGGCGCCAAAGTTCTCGTAGACACTAAAGGAGCCGCCGGTTTGGGCCGTGTAAATCCCAGTCAGGTTCCAGCCGTCCAGGATTTGTCCTGCCAGGCCTTTATATCCATGCGTCCAGGGAATGGCCCAGGAATAGTTAAGTGCGAAACGATGCCGGATATCGTTCGACGAGTTGGCTCGGCTGGCGCCAGGGTTATAGGGATTACCGAAGCCGAAATTCCCATTGAAGTCGAATGCCGAATCGTTAAAGAACGACGTTGCGTTATCGATGGAGTGAGCCCAAGTGTAGTTCGCATTGAGCTGCAGACCGGTATGAGGAATCTCCCTGGCTCTGAGTTCAACCTGCATAGAGTGATAACGAGAGAAACCCTCATTAGCACGCCGATTCATGCCGGTGACGCCACTGTTCAGTCGATTGAAAGGATTGCCAGCGCAATTGTCCGCCATAATGCAAGCACCGCGCTGGTTCAGGTTGTTAAGAGAATACAGCTTGTCACCCTTGGACCCAACGTAGCCGATCGAGGCGACAAGCCCTCGACCGATGAGGTCATGCTCAAAGGTGGCATTCCATTGCTGCGCGTACGCCGTGACCATGTCTTTATTCAACATCCGGGCGGAGCTTCGATAGGTAAAGGGACCTCCACCCAGGACATTGCTAAAAGTGTCGAACTGGTTGGGAAACACCAACCCACCCGGAGCCTGAACCACCGCGTAAGCGGGCGGGTTCTGGATGACGTTAAACAGCGCGTTTCCAAAGTTGGCGTCGTAGAACATGCCATAGCCGGCACGGAACACAGTGCGGGCGTCGCCGGTTACATCCCAAGCTAGCCCCACTCGAGGGCCAAAGTTAGTGAAGTTCTGGTTAAAGAAATTATTGGTTTGCCGGAAGCGCGCGTCCCCGATCTGCTGGAAGATCGATCCGGTGGTGCCCAGGTAGAGGTTGGCATCGAGCGACTTCTCTTTGTCCGGGCTGTGAAGTACGCCGAAGTATTCCCAGCGAAGGCCCGCGGTGAGAGTTAGCGTTCGAAGCAGCTTGAATGAATCCTCGCCGTAAACGGCAAATTCGTTATAGCGATAGTGCCGACTGAAGCTCGGGGGCACGACCGGACCATCCACGGCAGGATCGTAGACGTCGCCCGGAACTTTGCCTTTAGGATTGATGGCGATACGGAAGTCAGCATCCGCAACGCCATCCAACAGATTTTGAGCGCTGCTGGCCAGAGCATAAGCGTTCTGAAAAGCACCAAACGTGTGGTTATCCCGGAGATGGCGGAGATAGCCTCCCCACTTCCAGATGTTACGGCCCTGCGAGTAGGTGAAACCTGTGTAGCCGGAGAAAGTGTTCTGCGGACCTCCGCTGGGGAGTGCGTTTCCAAAACAGCTGTTGGGTATGTAGCCCCCAAACACAATAGGATTGCCAGTCTGGAAAGCAGTCTGGTTCGCGTAGGTGAAGCACATGACGTTCGGCGAGCCCTTTCCCAAGGGGAGTTGCGGCTCAGTGCGGCTGAACGTAATGCGACTCTCGTTGAACATTTTCGGACTGAAGGCGTGAGTGAGAGTGATGCTGGCATTCTGGCTGCGATAACTGGCCGGAACCTGAAACTGCGTAAAGGGACTATCCCCACCGAAGCCAGTAAAGAAGTTCTGTCGGTACCAGGCGTAGCGCAATGACAGAGTAGTTGTTTCGCTGATCTGGTGATCTACGCGGCCGAATGCCGACCACGTATTCTGTGCCGGACCGGCACCCGCATCAATGGGCACATTAGTGAAAGTGCGTTGGAAAAGCGGAGTATCAGCAGGAATGAGGTTCGTGGTTCCTGAGGCGAAAAGAGAATGAGCGGGATCACAATATCAGCCGCCGTAATTACCTCCGGCAGCAGCGGCTGAGGTATCCCACCGGATGCCTGCAAATAGGCATTCATATTGGCAGAAGCATTGGTGGCAAACTGTTGCGTGGGAACGAACCAGAGGTTCCGTCCGATGCTGCGTACGCGGGTTCCTTCGAACGCCCCGTAGAAGAATGTTTTATCTTTAACGATGGGACCACCAAGCGCCCCAGAGAACACGTTTCGCACAAAGTTGCCCTTGGCGATGTTATTGGCTTTCTCCTCCACCGGCCGACTGGACAATGCCGCGCCCCGGTAAAACTCCGATAGGGCTCCGTGCAAGTTGTTGGTGCCTGACTTCGACACGACATTAGCTAATAAAGAGTTGCGGCCGAACTCGGCAGTCATGTTGTTCGACTGAACCTTGAATTCCTGTACGGCATCAACTGGGACCAACGTACTTGGCCCGGTGACAAACGAGTCATTGTTCTCGGCGCCGTCCAGCAAAAAGGTGATCGAACGGCCACGGGCTCCGCCTACCGAAATACCCACACCGTTAGCGTAATCGCCAGTGGCGACGTTTGCATTAACTGAGCCCGGCGCCAGTTCCATGAGGGCATAAGGATTGCGCGTCAGCAATGGTAGATTGGTGATCTCGTTGGAAGAAATCGCGTGCGCCACCTCGGCCGAGACGGTGTTCACTTCGGCTCCGCCACCGGCTGTCACCTCGACCGTCTCGCTGACCGAGCCGAGTTGCAACTTGATGGGCACCGATGCATTCTGTGCCACTTCGACGTGAATGCGCTGTGCCGCTCGCCTGAACCCCTCTTTTTCCACCGCAATTTCGTAATCGCCGGCTCGAACATTGCCAAGGGCGAACAATCCCGCATTGTTAGTCGACGTGGTCTCTTTCGTCTGAGTGGAGAGATTGGTCACGGTTACCCGCGCGTCGGGGACGACAGCGTCATTCGGGTCGGTAACTTTACCGCTGAGCGTACCGAATTGCGTCTGGGCAACAGTAATGCCGACCAACAATAGTACGGCTAGTAAGCCAAACACTAATTTTCCGAAGCGGCCGGAGTGATTGGACTCCATGATGTTCCTCCTTGAGGTTGAGCAGACGATCGAATCGACCGCTAGCGGCTCTCCGTCGTGCAGTGATCGGCTGAACCGCTTGCCTAAGATGGTGAAGCACTCGCGAAACCGCAGAACAACCGAATCGGACTGAAAGGGACGAGTAACCCCAAACTGAATACGAAGTGACTGCTCGGAGACACACCTTCACAACTTCTGTGCGCACTTGTATTGACTAACACTTCAGCTTTTGAGGTTTCGTTACGGGAAACTGTAGGCGCTGGGGACCGATACTACGAGAAGGTGGAGGTGACTAAATCAGGGGTGCGATCAATCCTAAAGATCTTTTCCGATCAATTGCTGCAGTCCCGACCGATAGCCGCGGCTACAGGACAGTTCCTTACCGTTTCGCAGCGTCACCATGAATTCTCCGCTGTTGCAGGGCTGCAGTTCCCTGATGCTGCCGATGTTTACAATGGTGGAACGATGTATGCGGACGAATTGGGTAGGGTCGAGTTTTTCGGCAACATGTCCAATACTGCTTCGCAGCAGGTACGTTTTCTGACCGGCATGTAGTCGCACATAGTTTGCAGCCGCTTCAATCCATTCAATCTCATCCGTGTCCAGGAATACCACTCGCCCTCCCGCCCGGATGACAAGTCTCCGCTCGGTTTCCGATGTCGGCTTCCTCTCAGCCAGCAAAGTGAGAATCTGCTTTGTAATGTCCGGATTTCTTGCCTTACGAAGCTCGCTGCGGGCTCTGTCCATCGTGTCATGCAGACGCTCCTGGTCAAACGGTTTGAGCAGATAGTCCAAGGCACGTGCTTCAAAAGCTTTTATGGCATATTGATCATAGGCGGTGGTAAAAACCACTATCGGCATTTCTTCGGAAGGGATGCTCTTCAATACTTCGAATCCATCACTGTCTGGCATTTGGATATCGAGCAGCAATAAATCCGGACGGTGGGCCTGCAGGGCGCTCACGGTTTCTTTACCGCTTCGGCATTCCGCAATGATCTGAATCCCAGGTTCCGCCGACAGCAGGATACGAAGTTTTTCCCGCGCCAGAACTTCATCATCGGCAATAATCGTGCGAATAACAGGAGCCATGAGATTGCGCTCAAAGAGCAGGTTCTGCGGGCTTGGATTCCAACTCATAAATCAATGGACGGCCCTCGACCCGGAACGGTAGCCGGATCTCCACTTCTAAACCACAACCGGGGGTACTTCGGATATCCAAATCGTGATCGTCTCCATAAAGGGTGCGCAGCCTCTCGCGGGTTGTTCGTAGGCCTAAGCCATCCCTGCCTGATCGCCCTTCTGCAGTGTGGATTCCCGGACCGTTATCCTTAATTCGTAAATACAACTCGCGCTCATCGTGCTTGCTGCTGATTTGAATTTCGCCCTCGGACGACCGCCTCGAAATACCGTGACGAACTGCATTTTCAACCAGCGGCTGCAATAAAAGATGAGGGATCTGCGCATCCAGCGTGTCAGAGGGGATATCGAGCACAATGCTAAGCCGCTCTCCGAACCTGACCTTTTCGATTTCAAGATAGGCAGTTACAAACTCAAGTTCGCGGCTAAGCGTGGTTATTTGAAGCGCATCATTCTCTAAGCTCATCCGCAACAGATCGCTGAGACGGGTCATCATTCTGTCTGCAGCCCGCACGTCGGTGAGCATCAACGCCGAAATGGAATGCAGGGTGTTGAACAGGAAGTGAGGTTGCAGCTGACTCTTCAACGCCTGTAGATGGCTCTTCGCCAGTTGCGTTTGCAGCTCGGATGCGCGCAATTCACGGTCCCTGAATCTCCGGTAATACAACACGGCATGTGCGATCAGCACAATCGGCACATAAGTCCCGGTAATGTCATCGACCACGTTACGAAAGAAAAGCATCTCAAAGGTGCGCCACTCGACCCTGAACGCATGAGCGTGCGAATCCCAGATTGCGGATACCCAGGCACGAGCCTGGGAGTCCCAGACGCCATAGGGAGTCAAGCCTCTCAGAATTACATGTGCCATTGAAAAAACTAGTCCGCCCGCCAGATACCAAAGGCAACGACCTACCCAATTTGCTCGTTGAACCGGGTAGCGGACCGCTAATACAAAAACGAATGGGGTGAGAGGAGCATAGGTAAGTATCTGACTGAACTCCAAGCCAAGAGTATTGAAGAAGCTCATGGGGTTGCCCATCGAGCGGTACAACTCGTAAATCGACGCCGTGCCGGCAAGGGCGATAAATGTCCAAACCGCGAAACTGATTACCCATATGAGCCAAGTTTTGATAGCCGGTATTCTGAGCCCGGAATTCTGCGCATTATTCTGGGTGCCAGCATTAAGGTTTTTGCGCACCGGCCGGCGAATGAGTTCTCCCCCGCAATTCGGACAAGTGCCCTGCATATTCAAGGCACATGCAGGGCAAAAGGTACATTCGTACGAACAAATGTAAGCCTTCCCATCGACTGCGAGGGCCGCCCCGCACTTCTCACATTGAGTTTTCATTTCAAGATGCATGGCTATTCCTGCGGGGAAACGATCCTCCTTGACGGCATAGAGTGGAAACGCAGGCCGTGTGCCGCGCGAGTGGTGGAAAGTAAAAATGTAGACATCGTAGGGAATCCCATTACATCACTTCAAGGCACCCGCAAGAATGTATTTATCCATTTGAGATATCTATTGAAACCTTTTTACGGTGTATCTGTCCCGATCTGTCCTTCGATCTGTAGGAAAAACAAGAATCCATTTCAGAAAGAACTTGCGTAGAGCTTGCGATGAGGGTGCGCGCCGAATGTCTGCGGCCTCGAAAACTCGTGACAGGTGGAACGCGCTAAGGCGGTGCTCGATACTCCTAAAGTCGTAGAAGCGTCTCTTACTTGCGGTGGACGCGGTCCTAAGCGTCCTTTCGGAAGGCGAATTCAATCTCACGAAGAATTGTTGTAGCCAGGCTTGGCCGTTAGTATCCCCAAAAGTGGGAGATGGCGGCGCGCTCAGCGGTTTTTTGCCGTGGAGAGCAGGCCCTCGTCCATCCCACAGGGCAAAATTATTGCGACCGGGAGGTCATATGGCAACTACTCCATTGTTTGAGGAACTGGAAGATCTGCGCCATAAATGGGGGTGGCTCTTTGCTCTTGGTATCGGCCTGGTTCTTCTTGGGACGATCGCACTGTTCATTACGCCTGCTGCCACCATCGGGCACCGTGCTGGTACTGGGTTGGTTGATGGTAATCAGCGGCGTCATCGAAGCCGTGCATGCATTTCGAGTGCGGGGATGGGGCGGCGTGTTCCTGCATCTGATTGGCGGAGTGCTCGGTGTGCTGGTCGGCTTACTGATCGTCACCCACCCCGTCGCCGGCGCACTCGCGTGGACGCTACTCTTTGCCTCATTCTTCACCGTCATCGGGATGTTTCGTCTGATCACGGCGATCAGGTTAAAGTTCCCCAACTGGGGATGGGCAGTTTTCGACGGGGTTGTGACGCTCCTGCTCGGGATTCTACGTTGCGTAGACTGCCCCTGGTCGGGGTTCTGGTATTTGGGTCTGGCGGTGGGGGTCTCGTTAATCCTGCGCGGCTGGTCCTATGTAATGTTCGCGATGGCTGTTCACAGTTTGCCTGTCCCGATTCCCATACGTAAGGCAGCCTGAAGCAAGTGAGCCATGACAAGAACCAATTCAAAATTAGAGCTCGAATCCGAGCCGTTCAGTGTGGAGCACGAGTTGCCAGCCGTAGAGGACAGCGGAAACACAGAGGGTGAGAACGCGCAGCAGGCGGGAACGGATGCAAACACGCCCGCATCGCGCACCGAAACAGAGAAACTGAAAGCGGAACGCGACGCCCTGCTCGATCGCCTGACGCGCATGCAGGCGGAGTTCGAGAATTCCCGCAAGCGCTTTCCCCCGCTAACGTGAGCGTAAGAAGCAGGCCGGTTTGCGACTCGCTCAGTCCGAGGCCAATGAGGTAGAAAACCAACACTACAGATAGCGAGCCATATGCGAACAGGCGTACGAATCGAGTGAGGAACAGGAGCCACCCATCACGTGTCAGAGTTCTGAGCGTGGGGCATTGAGTCGGTGGTAGCATCGTTATTTATGCGCACTGTTGAACAAATTCCCACAGCGCCTGAGCGGTTCCGAACTGGAACCGATCCAAACGCCTCGAATTATGCCAGCCCGATGATCAGGCTGGTCGCAGCAATAGCCCCGCCATGGCCGCGCAGCCTATGACGATTGGTTCAGGAACTTTCCACCGAAAAAGCACGCCTAGGGAGACAATCGCAATCGCGAATGTGGGCAGGTCATAAATTGAACGGCGGGCGAGCACAATCACTGCTCCCGCAATGGCTCCTGTCGCGGCGGCGGTGACGCCTCGCACAAAAGCATTCAACTGCGGGTTCTTGGCCCAGCGTTTGTACGAAGGCGCTAGCAGCACGACGACCAGATAGACTGGGAGGAATATTCCGAGCGCCGCAGCTGTCGCACCCGGAACTCCAGCCACTATGAAACCGATGAATGCGACGGTAATTACGACCGGCCCCGGCGTGATCATTGCAACGGCAACGACGAATTGATGGTCGGTTAGCCAATGATGTCCCTGCACCACCCCGCCGTAGAGAAATGGCACGACTGCCAATCCGCTTCCGAACACGAACATTCCCGCTTTCGCAAAATAGAGGAATATTTCCGACAGAGTGCCGTATACGCCGAAAGTTCCAAATGTAAACAAGAGCGGGACAACGGTCCGGGTTTGCATGCGCATTGGATAAGCCTTGACCAGCACAGAAACTACGCCGCCGAGCAGGAATAGCCAGATGATTTCATGCGAAGTCCATGCTGTGGAGACGGCCAGAATCGTGAAGATTCCCCACAGCAATTTGTCTTTCCCGAGTGTGAGTTTGGTGAGTTTGAACGCGGACCGAGTAATGATCCCAATCACGGCAGCGCCGATTCCGTAGAACATACCCTGCATCCACGGCAAGCCGCCAAAGCGGATGTAAGCTGCGGACAAAGCGAGCACCATCAGGAAGGAAGGCAGCACAAACGCTACTCCCACTGCAGTAGCTCCTAGCACGCCGGCCCGGATGTAGCCGAGGTAAATCGCCAGTTGAGCTGCCAGCGGGCCCGGTGCTAGTTGTGCCAGAGCTAATCCTTCAAGGTAGTCTTCTTTGCTGATCCAGCCACGTTCGTCGACCAGATCTTGCTGCATGTGTCCGGCAAGCGCGATCGGCCCGCCGAACCCCACGGTTCCGAGCCAAAGAAAATAACCAACAAATCGCGGAAAGGAGACTCTCGTGGGTTCGTGCACTCTGGGGTTGACCTCCGCGCTCATTCGCCGTCCATTCAAGCTGCGAAATTTAGTCGAACCCCGCATCCTTGGCGCTGCGCCTTCTCGTAGAGGAAAGCGGCCGCAGCCACGTCCTGCAAGGCCATACCGGTGCTGTCGAAAATAGTGATCTCTTCGTCCGATTCCCTGCCCGGCTTAATCCCCGCCACGATCTCACCTAGCTCGGCATGGACATTGGCTCGCGTTACGACACCGGCAGCGATGGCATGATGCAAATCTCCCATCGAGGCACACTGTTCGAGGATGTCAGCCACGATCTTGCTCTTCGCCATCAGAGCGGGGTGGAGCTCTTGCTTCTCAGGATTGTCGGCGCCTACGGCGGCAATGAAAGTGCCGGGAGAGACATCGTCCGGGCCGAGTAACGGTTTGTGTGAGGTTGTACACGTGACGCAAATGTCGCTCTGCCGAACTGTGATCGCGAGGTCGGAAACTGCCGTTACAAGGATTCCCAGATGTTCGGCAAGTTGCCGTGCGAAACGCTCGGCTTGTTCGGCATTCTTGTCATAGGCAAAAATAGTTTGGAGCCGACAGATGCGGGAGATCGCCATCGCCTGAACGCGACCTTGGTTGCCACACCCACAGATCGTCAAGGTCCGCGAATCTCTCCGTGCCAGGTGTTTCGCCGCCACTGCAGTCGCCGCCGCCGTGCGTAGGGAGGTGATTTCGCGGGAGTCCATCACTGCCAGCGGACCACCCTTCTCTGCATCGCACACTACAATGACTCCCTGAATAGTGGGCAGCGCGAATCGGGCAGGGTTCTCCGGAAAATTGCCGTTCACCTTTGCAGCAAAGTACTGTCTGCCGAGGTCAAGTACTCCCGCCTTCACGTGAAAGCCACCGCCCGGCAGATGAATGCTGAGCACCACCGGCGGGACCGCCTTGCCTTCTCCAAGAAGCCGGAATGCTTGTTCGATCGCGATGATGCAGTCATCGACGGTTAGCAAGCTTGCAATCTCTCGCGGAGTCAGTACCAGGATATTCTCAGCGTTCATGCAAGCGCTCCCATTGAGCTGCCAGTTGTCTCCAGAAGCGCTTGGAGGTCAGAGCCGGGCGCAACCTCGACAGACTTCTCGCCGCGCCGAAACATGCGTGCAGTGTGCGGTCCCTTCAAAATCGCCGCGCTGCCTTGCACCCGGACCATCGACCCCTCGCGCAAACCCAGGACTGGAGCTTCGTTTTCTTCAAGGAACTGCGTAATGCGCTCCTCCTGCGTTTCTCCCATGTGGGTAGACGACGGGTCGGGGTCCAGATAGTGCGGGCTGATCTGGAAGGGGACCAAGCCCAGTGCCTCGAACGATGGAGGTTCAACCACCGGCATGTCCTTCGTTGTTTTCAGCGTTGGACCAGCCACGATTGCGCCCGCGCTGGATCCGATGTAAGGTGTGCCCGCTGCCACTCTCCGCCGGATCGGATCCAGAAGATCGTGGTCATAAAGCCGTTTCAACAGGCGAAACGTATTGCCACCGCCAACAAAGATTAGTTCAGCCTCTGCGATGGCCCGTCCCATATTGGACAAATCATGGACGGACGTGAGTGCAAGACCCATGTCGCGAAAGCGCTCTTGCACCTTGCCCGCATATGCTTTCCAGTCGTGGACTGCGAACGGAACGAAGATCACCCGGCTCCTGTCTCCAACAAAATCTCGGATCTCCTTTTCGGCGTGATCTAAGTACCAGCTGCCGTGCAGGGTCGAGTTGCTGATGAGCAGCAGCCTTTTGAGACGGTCAATACTGGTCATTGCAGTTCTCTTGGCTCATTTCGCTGAGTTTGTATTGTCCAGTGCTGCTCGCAGGCCCTTCGCGAGCTTCACCACATCGTCGTTTGCCCAAAAATGCACAAAGAATAGGCGTGGCTCTTCCTGGAGCATGTGATTGTGAAGCGCAGTGACCTGAATTCCATTCTGCCGGTGTGATTTGCAGCCCGTTTTCTTGCAGTGCCAACATCACTGGTGACACCTCGTCTTCTGCTAGCACAAGGTCGCCCATGAGCATCGCGTCCTGGCCGGGGTTGCTGAACGCGACCCATGATCCGAGTGCGAGGGTAGGTTTCACCTGCACGCCATCGACAGTAACCTTGAGGTCGCCGCGTGGAAGTCCGAATTTGTAAGGTCCATCGCCTTGCAGTTGACCCGACCGCCCGAGAGCCTGTTCGACTGCTTTCCAATCATTCGCAGTCGGAGCCGTTTGCGCCACCACCGCGCAACTCAGGACAAAGAGTTGAAACAGTACCAACACACCAATTTTCCTAGTCATGATTCCTCCTTTATTTACCGGATTCCGTTGTAAAGCCCTTCGATCATTTCCAAGCCTCTGCGCAAAACCTCTTCATTCGCCATGCCTTGTTTGTTCCATCCGTCTAATATTCGATCTACCCCGAGTGCTTCGGCTCTTCCAAAGCGTTCATCCGCCAAGTCTGCGTCATGAATGGCCTGCGCGACAAGCCTTAACCTGGAATCCTTGATACCGAAGCTCTTCACGAGTGTTTCAAAGGTGCAGTCGTTGCCCACGTGACCGAAACCGCCGGCGCTGAACATGTCGAAAGGAATTGCGTCAGGATGGTGCCGTGGGTCTTTGTCGAAAGTGAACTTCGCCTGAGGATCGATGTAGCGCAAGATCAGCCACGCAGAAGAAACGCGGTCGATCCCAGGCTGGGGACGGGTGATCCAAGTTCGCCCGACGTAGTCTTTGGGGCTCTTCTTTCCTTCTCTTGCTTTTTCCTTGCCGTTCTCGCTTTCGAGCTGTTGCACAGCTTCTTCTATTCGAGCACGTATAGGAGACCCGAAGAAGTCAATTTCAACGATTTGCTGTAAGCGCCTCTTGAGACGCAATATGCCGGGTTCCGACTTGTCGCGGTTTGGCGGTTTTCCGAACTTCTTCAATTCCTTTTCGAGAACTTGATATTCGCGGGTTCGGACCTCGTTGAACATGTGCTCGATCTGCTCGTTTCTAAGCTCGTCGAAGGAACACACGTGCGCAACGGCGGCCTGCCCTTTCGAGCTACGAATGGAGGTGGCCAGCCACTCGAAGCGCTCCTGGTTCATGGAATTATTGGGAAGCACATACCCCGAGGCGGGAAGGGCCACTGCGCCATATCTCTGAAGCTTTCTCCACACGCCGACACGCTCGCTCGCCTTTGCCGTCGGCAAGGTGAAGACAAGCAAGAGCCAGGCAGGGGGTTTTGGCTTCACGGATACGCTCATAGCACAATCTTGATACAGTTATAACATATAGACTATTTATCGGGGGCCACTTCACAAGCGAAATCGGGACTGCATGGCACCGATGGCGCGGGAACCAAAGGCTATCCAGAAGGTTTGGCAGACAATGACATCCACCGCCTTGTTCGGGTGACTGCGTTTTGAATGCTGGTCCATGAGACCGCGACTTAGATGGCAGCCCCAACAATCCCAGGTCTGTCACGGTGGTGATGGACCTGGGTTTAGATCGGACCCCAAATTGCACCGGGCCCAGAAGCGGCCCATTCAGAGTGCGGATAGAAGCACGGCAACGGTGGGTGGCGTCGGCCAGAGTTTCTAGTATGGTCTGGTTGGAAGCGGATCAACAATGTTCGGTGACCGAAACGAAAAAGACGATGGTCGAGAATGCCAGAGGCGTGAGGGGGAGTTTGGTTCACGACGAGAGTGCTCGAGAAAAGCGAACCCCACTCCACTAAGGAACGAAGCTCAACTGAACTGCGTTTCGCTTCGTTCCGAGCTCAAGTATGAAGTGAGTTGGGGAGTTGTCAAGGGTCAAGATGAACGCCCCGTCGGGGCGCCCTTGACAGCTTCCCAACTCACCACCGGAGGTTTATGCAGATCGGAAAAGAACTAATAAGGATGGCCGCCACGTCGGCCTTGACTTTTTACGACCTTCTCATAGAAGCATTCAAACAATCCACCCAGAACGTCGTGTAACGTGTCGGTCACGATTCCTCGACAACGGTTCCGGCTCACCCTCTATGCTGGCCGAGACTGATTGTCGTCGAAAATACCGAAACACTTCCCTTTGGGTTCGATTCCAAGATAGCGGCGTGATTAAGGCGAACGCTCGTGCCAACGCATCTCGGATCGCGTACGCTCTATTTCTTCTCAAAGTGGTTGCCGAAGTAATAGACCCTGTGATGGGATCCTCTCAGCTCGGCCGCATTGAGCGTCAAATCCGCACTATCGAGGCGACGAACATCCGCGTGACGAACCTTCTCCTGGTCCTTTACCCATTCATCGGCCGACTCCAGGCCGGAGACGGGGCTCGTGAAACCGTTGAGAAAATAGTGCGCTGGAACTACGGCCTTAGGATCATATTTCTGCACGATTGCATCCACCTCAGCGCGCGTGAGGACTGACTCGACCGGCAGAATAAGCACGTCAACATTTTTCAGGTAATGATCGAGGGAGGGATCAGGCGCCGCCCGATTGTCGCCCAGATGGCGACCCGCAATCCCCCGGTCTCAACGATCTGAATCGCGTTATCGAACGCCATCACGTTGTTCGGCGGACAAGTCTCCACATGCAGATCTGCGGAGGCACTACCCGGCTTATCAGGAGGCGCCGGTTCACATTTGTGCTTGTCGGCCAGGCCCGTTATTTCAATATCGCCGAGCTTAAACTGTCCAACCAAACGTTCGAGAACCATCAGCCCATTCGGGCGGTCGACAGCATCGTGGTCGATGTCGGTCGAGCGTCATCATTTCGCACTCGGACCCAGGCGCCCGGCTTTTGCGATTGGCACGCTGGGATCATGCTTCATCGGCCTACTCCGGATCCGTGGGATCGTTAAATAGCACGCCCAGCTTGATGCTCCCATGACCAAATTGGGGGAAATTAGGAGCACTTGGATTACCCGGGTCAAGCGTAGACGCTGTGTCGTCCGGTGGGAAAAGCACCAGCGAGTTCAGGAAGGAGAGCAGCACGTTCACGTCGCCCGGACCCAGGGCGGCAAATGCATTGCGAGCGGCCTGAGCCTCGCCACCGTGACGCAGGATAACGTCATTCAGAGTCATGCTGCGTCCGTCGTGCCCATAAGGTCCGGTACTGCCGACACCCCACAGGGCTCGGGTCATGAACATCGTCTGAAGCGTGCCGTCCCAATTGCGTTCGTGGAAGTTTGCCCCTAGATCATGGCGTTTGAAATCCGTGAAAATGTCTTTGACCACAAATGGATTTCCCAGGGGCAGCTTCAAAGGTGGGTTTCCGCTGCCGTCGTCGTGCGTGTAGAAGAGCGCGGTGGCTGTAGCGAACAGGGTGTTGAAAATGCCGTTCACCGGGTCATAGACAGTCTCAACGTCAGCTACCCGGCGGTCATGATTGATCGTGAGGTCGGGGACATGGCAGGAGGCGCAACCAATCTTGTTGAATACTCGGCGCCCGTGGTCAGTGGAGCTGTTCTGCACGTCATGCCCCGATTTAAAGTAGTTGAGGAGGTAGAACTCCAGGTGATCCACAATGGCGGGATCCACCTCATTCCCGTTCTGCGGATCGGGAGCCGGCGGCGGACTGATCTTATCCTTTGAGCCGTCCAACACCATTCCTGACGGAGTCACAACCCGCCCGCCCGCGCTGGCGGCAAGCAGATCTGGATCGGCAGAAGCTTCCAGTCCCATTTCATTGTGAAGCGCACCGGCAATAAACTCGCGAATGGAAATCGTACTGCCTTCCGCAAAAAAGGGTTTCACTCTCAAATCAACATCAACCCCAATCACTTGAGAGGTATCCGCGGTGCCGTCGGGATTTCCGGTAACGGTGCCGTAATGGATTCCTTTGCTCAGCAGTTTCATCGTCACCGAATGATGATTCTGCTGCGCCTTGGTGATGGCCAGCGCCTTGGTGTTCCGCAGGTCGGTGGTGATCTCGTCGGCAAGCATTTCTTTTAATCCAAGTCCGAAGAGATGGCCGGCGTCGCGGCTGTCGGGACGAGTCACTACGTTGCCGCCCGCCCCCGCGGACCCCCGCGGGCGTCCATGGCAAAGCGCGCAGCTATCGGACAGTCCCGCGCCGATGGCAAGGTCAGTATTGATGTTTCCGCTGCCGTCCCCTTCGTTTGCCCCTTGGCCCTGCGCGCGGGTAAATTTTCGCTGGAAGAGCTGACGACCGCGCCGGATCGAGCGAAACGGGTCGCGGTTAATAATGTAAATGGAAGAGTTCGGTGTCATCACGCCTCCGCGTCCCGTACCGATTTCATCCAGTAGCGACTTGTTGATGCCCGCATTGGCAGTGTTAGGTGCCTGTGTGTTGTCGATCATCTGAGCTGCGGATACGGACGCGAAGAATAACAATGCGGCTGTTACAGCAATGGTTCGCACTTGTTTCAGCATAGTCATCAGAACCTCCGAAAAGCAGCCCGCCATGGGGGGGTGGGCGATCTACAGTGTGAAAAGAATTGTGGTGTGCCTTTATCTCGGTTGCCAATTTACAAGGCTGCCGCGCCAGGGCGGTGTCGCGGCCTTCCACGACAAACAGTCTAGGCGGTGAAGCTTCATTCTCCCGTGCGGTCGGGGAGCTTTTCTGCCGCTAGGCTTCGTGCTACCATTCGTTCAATTTCACTGAGGCACCCGCCCACGTGGGCAGCGCATAATATTCGCCCCGGCGGACTTTGAAGTCTTCAACCAAGGCTCAAAAACACCTCAAAAGGTTCTCAAATCTGTTTTATGAGCACAGAACTCAAGCAGTCCTACGAGTTCGGTCCCTTCCAACTCGACCCGAAGAATCGCATCTTGCTGCGAGATCGCCAGTCCGTTCCGCTCACCCCCAAGGTCTTTGATACGCTGCTGTTGCTCGTAGAACGCAGCGGGCAATTGGTGTTGAAAGACGAGCTTATGCAGGCGATCTGGCCCGACAGCTTCGTGGAAGAGTCAAACCTGACGCAGACGGTCTTCATGGTGCGTAAGGCGTTGGGCGAGACCGGAGGTGATCAGCGTTACATTATGACCGTCCCGGGACATGGCTATCGTTTTGTGGCCGCGGTGAAACCGCTTAGAGAAAATGAACAGCCGGAGGCGCTGGCTGCGGCGGATCAGCAAGCCGAGGGTGTGCTCGAAGTGGAAAGAACGGCCATCCGGTGGACTTGGATCATTTTGGGCATGGCTATTCTGCTCGTTGCAATTGGACTCTACATAGCGCGAATTCGGAGCCGTGCCGCACTCTTGAAGTTGACCGAGAAAGACACGATTGTTCTGGCAGACTTTGTAAACACAACCGGCGACGCGGTCTTTGACGACGCGCTGAAGCAGGCGCTTTCGGTGGTGCTTACCCAATCGCCATTTCTCAATGTCGCGTCGGACGTACAGGTCAGCGAGATGTTCCGACGGATGGGCCGCACGCCCAATGATCAGCTAACCCGCGAGGTTGCGCGGGAAGTCTGCTTGCGTCTGGGAGGCAAGGCTATCCTGATCGGCTCGATTTCCAGCCTAGGCAGTCATTACGTGGTCGGGCTACAAGCGCTTGGCTGTGCCAGCGGCGACCTGCTGGCCACAGGTCAAGCCGAGGCCGCAAACAAAGAGAGTGTGCTCAGAGCCTTGGATGGCGTGGCTTCTCAGGTGCGCGGCAAGGTAGGAGAATCGTTGTCGTCCTTGGAGAAATACGACTTTCCAGTGGATACCACCACGAAATCGTTAGAAGCGTTGAAAGCCTTCAGCATGGGCCAAAGAGCCCTCCGGGAGAACGGAGAGTTCTACGCGATTCCTTTTTTCCGGCAGGCCATTCAGCTCGACCCTGATTTTGCGCTTGCCTACGCCACCCTGGGTCGCGCCTATGAGGATGTTGGGGAAGATAGTGAAGCGGTGGAAGATTTCACCACGGCCTATAACCTCCGCAACAGGTTGAGCGAGCGAGAGAGATACTACATCACGACCTTGTACAGCGAAACCGTAACTGGCGACATGGAACGGGCAAAGGAGACCGGCGAGCTTTGGACACAAGTCTACCCGAGAGACGGGGTCGCGCGGGAAAAGCTAGGAACTGTGTACGGAGAACTGGGAGAGATCGAAAAGGCGAATATGCAACTCCAGGAAGCATTGCGGCTGGATCCGGATTCCACCATTAATGTTTTCAACTCGGTAATGACGGCCGCTGCTCTCAATCGCCTAGACGAGGCACAAGCAATCCTGAAAACGGCTCAAGCGCGCGGATTGGATGGCCCAGTCATCCATGAAACTGCCTATCCGCTCGCGTTTCTCCGCGGCGACCGTGCAGAAATGCAACGGCAAGTGGCCTGGGCAGCCGATAAGGGGGGCAGGGATTACGTACTATTCTCGCAACACTCAGACACTGAAGCCTATTACGGACGCCTGCGCAAAGCGCGGGAATTCTCCAGACGTGCGGTGGAATTCGCAACTCGCAACGAAAAGAAAGAAGCGGCTGCGTTCTGCGAGGTCGTTGCCGCCTTGCGCGAAATGGAAACCGGCAACGCGTCTCTGGCGAGGCAAGGTGTGCGCGCCGCTTTATCCTTGGCGCCCACCAGAGACGTCAAGGTTCTTGCCGCACTGCTACTCGCGAAAAGCGGTGATGCCGCGAGTGCGAAAGCGATAACCAGGGAACTAGAGAACAAGAATCCCTTCAATACACTCATAAAATTTTATTGGCTGCCGACTGTAAAGGCATCACTCCAACTTCGCGCTGGCAACCCACAGACCGCAATTTCACTCTTGCAGAGAGCCGCTCCCTATGAACTTGGTGAGACTTCTAATGTATCGAACGTATGGAACATGTTCCCCACCTACGTCCGTGGCCAGGCTCACCTCTCGGCACACAATGGCAGCGCGGCGGCCACAGAATTCAAGAGACTTCTCGACCACCGGGGCGTCGTGCAAAACAGCATTCTCGGCGCGTTATCCCTTTTACAGTTGGCCCGAGCCGAAGTCATGATGGGTGATCTCAGCGGCGCCCGCAAGCAGTACAGCGATTTTCTTTCTTTGTGGAAAGACGCTGACCCCGACATTCCAATCCTCAAACAAGCCGAAGCAGAATACGCAAGACTGTAGTGGGTCATAGACCCTCCCATGCGAAATGTTCCGCCCGTGATGCGGGCATTGTTTTTGGGAACGAAAGCGTCCAACCCAAGGAACAGAAACAGCAGCGACCACCGATAGTTGGCGAAATAGCGCCATTTCACCAGTAATCCAATTTTGGTTCAAAACTGTTTCGTTTCGACTCAAGGTGCCGGGTAAGCCGTAACCTGCGTTAAATCGTGTGTCCCCGCGTGTGCCAAAAAACCTTCTAGCAGAAAATGCGGGTTGTAGGGGACGATCTGCGCAAAACTCGTCACCAACGGCGGGGCAGCCCGCGAGCCTCGAAACGAAGAGAGAAAATCCCATTTCTCGCACGCGGTGCAGAGAAATGGGATTCTAGTGTTAATTCGGTTTTGCCGTCGCTGTGCCATTCCGCAAGGCATCGTGCGGCGGTTGGGTTGCGATCTTGTGCAATGCGGCTGCCTGGCGGGCTCGCATTTCCTTGCTCCGCTGCATCATCTGCGGATGGCGAGCCCATTCGATCTGTTTCTCAGCCGGTGCGCCGTAGAGTTCGGGATGAATGTAGAAACCACGCACCCTGGCTTCCTTTTGCTCTTCGACCACCAGCGGGTGCGCCTTGGCAAAACGGTCCTGGCGCACGCCCGTCACTTGCCACGAAACCTCTACATTGGGAACACTGGTGCGGATGGTGAACTGGTGGTTGGCGATTTTGCGGCCTACGATGGCCTGGGCAAATTGGCCAATCACCGTCAACTGATATCGGAAGTCGGTGTTGAGGACTTCAAACCAGTCTGGCAGGTGCACCGTGGCTTGGCCTTGCGCGTCGGTAGTGACGTTGCCGGTGTAGATGTTCATCATCTCCGACGATTCCACGGAAGAGTGAGTAAGGTACTTGTTGGCGGGGTCGAGGGGATGGTCGATTCTGAAATCCTTGACGGCGGCAAAGATTTGGTTACTGACATTGATGCTGCCGGAAAAGTTTCCGGCAAAACCGCTGCCTGTCAGCCCAAATACGCCGTCGCCGGCATTGAGGGAATTCGATCCTCCCTCGAAAAATCCACCATCGCCGTCAGTGGAGCCAATGCAGCATGGACCTCCCCCGCCGCCGAGGCCTGAAACTCCATTACCCCCGTTGAAGCCACCTCCGCCGTGGCCGGAGATTCCGCCACCGCCGGTGTTAAAGGTCGTCGTCGTATCACCACTGCCGCCGAAGGATACGATGCCGTCACCACCGTTTAGGCTTGAACCGCTAGCCACGGTGAAACCAGCCGCACCCATCGCAGGAGTGTTGGCTGAGGGCGAGCCAGCTGCCAGTTCGCCCTCGGTAAATGAAGTTATCGGGCCGACTATCACGGTGTTGTTGAAGCGCTGCTCCGACCCGGTGAACGTGTTGTTGGCGGCCAATTGGGCGAAAGCACCGGCCACCAGGCCGCCAAGTTTGGCAGCGTTTACGTTGGTGAGGAACGCGCCGTTGCCGGAGAAGGCCGTGGCGGTCATGGTGCCGTTCACTTTTTGATTGGCGGTAAAGGTGTTGGCAGTGGCGAGTTGCGGCACTTTCGTGGTGTCGAGGTTGAGGGTGACCGTGCCGGTTGTGCCGCCGCCAGTGAGATCAGTTCCCGCCTTTACGTTGGTGATGGTGCTGGTGCCGGGAAACTTCTGGCTCGCGACAAAGGTGAACAGACCTTTGCTGTTGACCTTCAGCCCGGTTTCGGCGGGCAGGGCAGTGCCTGCTCCGTAGAGCAGGTTCAGGGTTCCGCTTGGAGTGGAGGTGTTGTTGCCGAGCGGTTCGGCCTGCCACTGGAAAGTTTGGGCCACTGCCGTGGTGGTGGCGCTGCTGAATGCCGAGGCAACAAAATCAAGCGGTCGTGAATTGAAGCCGGTGGCGGACGTCGCCACACCGGTGGCCGGCAGGTTCAGGCGGCCGCCTACCTTGATAGCGGTCGTGCCGGTCTGGGTCAGGATGGAGTTCTGGATGTTAGTTGCGGTGGTGAACATGGGAATCGTGCCGCCGGTACCGCCGGTGGTGGTCACGTTGGAAGTGACCAGCGGAGCTGTTGAGGACGACGTGAGTGCGGGCGCAGCTGTGGTCGCGGAGGCGACACCACTGCTCGGTGGCGCGGCGAGGATGAAGGCAGACGGCGGCAATCCACCGATGGTTTGGGCGTCTGCGGCCTTTAAGGCATAGGGTACGGCAACCAGTAATGTGCGCGGCTGCTCCGGCTGACCGGCGACCTGCACCGCCAGCCAGCGGGCTTCACCACTGGCAAAAAGATCGGCAGGCATACCGTGCGCCGTGGCGGATCCCAGCATGACTGAATAATGTCCGGTTTTGTCGGGTTGCACGTTCTGGGTTTCGAGCCAGAGTGGGGTTCCACCTTGATCGTTTTTATAAAGCAGGAAGGTGACTCCCTGAAGGCTACTGAGCCGTTTTCCGTTGAGGTCGGAGAGGGTGCCGCTGTAACTGATGACGTTCGGTACCACCGGGGCAGCAAGCGTAGCGGCTGTCGCGGTCTGTTGTGCGGAAGCGGTCCAAGGAGCAAAACACGAGGCGAGGATCAGGCTTGCGCTGAGAAGCACATGGTTCTTCATAATTGTCCCTTCGAGCACGAACGATTTGGGCGAGATTGCGGGGCCAGTTTGCGCAGGCCGTGCTTCAAACACGTCCGGCGTGGTGGCGAATTATGCCCCCGGATGGCGGCGTAGTCAAGATGGCGGGGTCGCCCGGTAAGTGGGTCTTGGGCCTACCTCGGCTCTGATGAGAAGGAGACGGACGAGGCGAAAAGAGCATTTGACCTCTCGGCCAATCTTTCCCGCGAGGACCGCCTTTCGATTCGCTGATCTGCTCAATGATCTCTCGGTGGTTTTCAAACTGTTGAAGGGTACATTCTAGATCGTCGCAAACGAACTGCAATTTGTCGATAGAAATGCCTTTGTCGGCAACGGTTGGTTGAACCCCGTGAAAATCCAGATTCGTCAGTTCGTACTTGTACGTTCAAACACCCTTCAGTTTGGCCTGGCCTGCTTCCAGTGATCCAAGAGTCGCCCCTTCTCGGTTCGGTTGTACTACGACAGGAAGGCGAGGGCAATTCGCTTTCGCAGAGCAAGCCGTAACCACAGGAATGACTTCCCTTCGTCCACGTCATCGAGTTTAGCAGTTTCGCTTTTTGTTCGCCACTATAAAACTACGACGGAAGGAATTTCCGGCCCATGATTCTAGCCCGCGGCCCGCATTCCGCATGTTTAGCGGGGCTTAGCAGGTTCCGGGCGAACATTGAAGTTGTTGTATGTATGGGTTAAGCTAACCTTGACACCGTAGCACTCTGACGCCAGAGTCCACTGACTGTCGGTCAGTCACCCCAGTCAACGCGAAATTTATCCCGAACCACGTCCGGTGTGTCACCGGTGTGCCCGTTGCAGCTTTCTTGCCCTGAGCCGGAAAACTGCTACCTCTTCTGAGATTTTCGAGATTACTCACCTGATCCGAAGACAACGCCAGTGCGAGAATCCAGGAACGACGCCTCTTCGCCCAACAACTTTGCGCACACTTTGCGCACACATGCACTACAAGTGGTGCATTCATCTTTTCCAGGGAATGAAGATAACTTCTTTGGAATCTTTGGTGCCGGGAGGGGGAATTGAACCCCCAAGGGCCGAAGCCCGGCGGATTTTGAGTCCGCTGCGTCTGCCAGTTCCGCCATCCCGGCTTAGCTTAAACTGAAGAGGAAGCTAGCTTAATTTACAATTTGTCGCTTTGCAAACGGGGCGCGACTCAGACTGCAATGCTACTACCTTTGCGTAAGCGATGGGTCGACTGCGGTTACTTGTGCGGGGTTGGGGTCGAGAGCTGGACTACCGCAAATCGGACATGTCCGCTGACCGATCGGCAAGCGAGACGCGATCCCCAATGCCAGTCCGCCTGCCCTCCAAGCGCGAATTGGTAATATCGAATAATTCTGTTCTGTTTTCGTAGCAGAAAGGCTTTTCTCTCTCGCTTCGCTTGTACTGATGCTAGTTTTCTTTTGCAGGTTACTTGACCAACCGGCATCCCGAAGACCCATTAAGAGGTTGGGGATGCCGTTAGTTTTTAGTGCCGAAGGCCAGATGATCGATATGGAAAAGTCTTCTACGAGGAAACGTTGGCCAGTACTCCATTCGGCTCTGCATGAACGATTGGCTGATTTTCGTCTGTCCTGATGTCATCAGCAGTAGGCCTGCGCCAATAACCACCCGTCCAAAAAAGTCCCGAACGATCAGATTCCTGCTGTCTTTCATCTGAGTGGCCCCTGTTAAATCCCGTGGTTATTAACCAGAAATTCACTCACTTGTAACAGTCCTTTAACAGAGCGCCAGTAACACTATTAAGGCGAAACTCATCAGGAGGAACGACTCATTGATACGACGCATCGCGCTGGTAGTGTGTCTAGCCCTGGCGGTACCGGTTTTCGGACAGACGACGCTAAACGGGGCGGGAGCTACATTTCCCTACCCCATGTACTCCAAATGGTTTAGTGAGTACAACAAACTGCACCCTGACATTCAATTTAACTATCAGTCGATCGGCAGCGGTGGCGGAATCCGCCAGGTGATCGCGGGCACCGTTGATTTCGGCGCCAGCGATGGTCCTATGACCGACGAACAACTGGCTCAAGCCAAAATCAAGATCGTGCACATTCCCACCGTGCTTGGGGCTGTGGTTCCGGCTTACAACGTCCCCGGGGTCAGCGGCGAGTTGAAATTCACTCCAGCGGCTCTCGCCGGTATCTTCCTGGGGAAGATTACCTCCTGGAACGATCCTGCTCTGACCAGTGTCAATCCTGGCGTCAACCTGCCCAATCAACCACTAATCGTGATTCACCGGTCCGACGGCAGCGGTACCACCTACATTTTCACCGACTATCTCTCAAAGGTCAGCAACGAGTGGCAGAACCAGGTCGGAAAGGGAACTTCGGTTAAGTGGCCTGTGGGACTGGGGGGAAAAGGAAACGAAGGGGTGGCCGGGATGGTGCGGCAAATGCAAGGTTCGATCGGCTACGTGGAATTGATATACGCGGTGCAGAACAATATTTCGTACGGAACCGTGAAGAATGCGTCGGGTAATTTCGTAAAGGCATCCCTGGATAGCGTGACCGCAGCAGCGGCTTCCGTCAAGAACATGCCTGCGGATTTCCGGGTCTCCATCACCAACGCTCCCGGAAAGGATGCTTACCCAATCTCCAGCTTCACTTGGTTACTAATACCGGCGCAGTCGAAGGATAAGGCAAAGGGTAAGATCCTGGCCGATTTCCTCAATTGGATGGTAGACGACGGTCAGAAAATGACCGCGCCACTGACCTACGCACCCTTGCCTGAAACCGTAGTGCAGAAGGTCAAGAACGCCATTAAACAAGTCCACTGAGATTCCGACCCAATTGCAGGCAGCTGCCTCTTCGTCAGTGCGAGGCAAAAAGGAGAAAAGATGAAGGCCGTTCTGAAATGGTGGGTAGTTGTGGGTTTGGTGACAACCCTGGTGGCGCAGACTGCGCCCACCAAAGCGAGGTCACGGAGAACGACCAGTTCGGCCAAGCCGGCGATTACAGCTGCCGACGTTCAGGCGCTGCGCGATGCACTGGCCGCCCAGCAGCAGCAGATTGAACAACTGAGGCAGCAGTTGCAACAGAGCAGTCAGGCATGGCAGCAATCACAGCAGCAGGCCCAGCAGCAGCTTCAGCAGGCCCAAGCTGCCGCCACGGAAGCCCAACAAAAAGCAGCCGCCGTGGAAGTGGTCAGTACTCAGGATAAAGATACTGTCACCAAGCTGAATAACGACTTGGCGGACGTGAAGACAACTCTTACCAACACCGCGGTCAATACCCAGGAGGAGCAAAAGCGGATGTCTGCTTTGGAGGGTCTGGTCGGGCGGTTCCGGTTTGGCGGCGATGTCCGCGTGCGCGGCGAAAATTTCTTCCAAAACCAGCCCGGTTTCTTTGATCGTAATCGTGCCCGTATCCGGGTGAGGTTCGGAATCGATGGGAAACTTAATGAAGATTTTGTAGGTGGCATCTACCTGGCGACGGGCTCGTTGGGTGACCCGACGACCACCAACGAGACGCTGACGAACTTCTTCGATCGCAAGACGATCGCTCTGGACCGCGGCTTCATCACTTACAATCCGGTGGCCCACAAATGGGTCTCAGTGACAGGTGGCAAGTTTGCTTATACATGGAACCGCACCTCGGTTACATTCGATCCCGACTTGAACCCCGAAGGGTTCAGCGAAAAGTTCTCTTTCGATCTCAAGCACGTACCTGTGGTGAAGAACGTCACATTCCAGGGCATACAAATGTTGTTTAGCGAAGCGACCAGGGGCGCTGATTCGTTTGCAGTAGGCGGTCAGGTTAGCGGCAAATTGGAACTGGGCCGCTGGAGCGCTACGCCGTCTTATACGATCTTGAACTGGCGGAACGTGGACGCCATCCTAAACGCGTCCGCGTTTGCCGTCCAGGCAACCACCACCGGCAGCAGCAACAGTACGACCCCTGTTCCGTCGATTCCTGTACCCGGGGAGGGCCCGGGCTGTGCATCTGGCTCCGGACTTGCGAAGTTCCCGCCATGCGCGTTCGCACCGAATGGATTTTCGAACGGCACATTTGTAAATGCCAGCGGTAAGCCTCATTTCCTGTCCCCCTTCCTTTATTCCGACTTCATCCTCAACAACCAGATCAAGACCGGATCAGCTCGTTTGCCAGTCAACCTCATAATCGAGTATGAAGACAATCTTGCGGCAAAGGAACATCCGCTGGACTCCAGCGGTGCGTTGGCAACTAACCTGGGTAAGCAATCGCACGCCTACCTGGCTGACATCAACGTCGGCCAGACCAAGAACAAGAACGACCTCCAGCTTGGCTACGCGTATCTGCGACAGGAGCAGGACTCAGTACTCGGGGCATTCGACGAAAGCGATCAACGCGCGCCGACCAACGTTCTGCAACACCGCATCTATGCCTTGTGGAAGCTGCGACCCAACACTGTCGCTGCATTTACCTGGTGGCACGGTCGAACCCTCAACACGAATCTGCAAAACGCAGTCCTAGCCCCGGGACTCAAGCCGGGCCAGCTCGAGCCCTGGCTCAACCGCTTGCAATTTGATCTGATTTACTCGTTCTAAGTAGGTAGAGTAGGCGTCGGACCATTGTTCGGCGCCTGCTTTGCAACCTTTATGCTCCAAAGCCGGGGCCATCGGGTGCAACCATGAATAATGGTCCCATGACGGCAGAATACGTCCCTTTTTAACAATCCTGTAACAAGTGCCTGATAGCTTTAGAGCAAGATGGCGAACCAGGCATTTCCTAGACCTCAGCTCACGGGTCAACCGGTTTCGCAGAAAACTACGGTGGAACCCAAGACGCGGCCTCTGCCACTGATGCCCTCTTCCAGTGGTGAAGTGGCGGACCGCCTTTTTGGTTTCGCAATGCTCACCTGCGCGGTCGCGATTCTGGGTTTGCTGGTTCTTATCGTTTATGAGTTGGTTGGGCGTTCGCAGCTTTCCTGGCATGCGTTCGGTTGGAAATTTTTTGCAGGCCGCGACTGGAACCCGGTGGAGGAGCACTTCGGCGCCTTGCCGTTTATCTATGGCACGCTGGTCTCTTCGCTACTGGCGCTGATCATCGCTGTGCCACTCGCGGTGGGTGTGGCCGTGTTCACGACCGAAATGTGTCCCAAATGGCTCCGCGGACCATTGTCGTTCACCACGGAATTACTGGCGGCGATTCCAAGTGTAATCTACGGACTGTGGGCGATTTTTGTTCTGGTTCCGCTGCTGCGCCAGTACGTACAGCCATTTCTTGCCCGCACGCTCGGTTGGACTGGACTATTTGAAGGCCCTCCTTACGGCATTGGCATGCTCGCCGCCGGAATCATCCTCGCGATTATGATTGTTCCCATCATCTCCTCGATCACTCGAGAAGTTCTGATGGTAGTCCCACAGCATCAGCGCGAAGGTGTTCTTGCGCTCGGTGCAACCAGATGGGAGATGATCCGGATTGGTGTGCTACGCAATGCTCGCGCCGGTATTTTAGGGGGTGTTATTCTCGGCCTGGGTCGCGCCCTGGGGGAAACTATGGCCGTCACCATGGTGATCGGTAATCGCCCGGAGATTGCCCGGTCTCTTTTTGCCCCGGGTTACACCATGGCCAGCGTGATCGCCAATGAGTTCAGTGAAGCGACTGGCGATGTGTACCTGTCGGCTCTAATTGAAATCGGTTTGGCGCTATTTTTGGTTACGATCGTCGTCAACGCGCTGGCGCGTCTAATGGTGTGGAGCGTTACGCGTGGCTTGCCGGCGAGGGCTCATGTCTGAGCGCAGCTCGAACTCCGTGGCTCAATCAAGTCTTCTCCGGATAAGTTTGTGGCGGCGTTTCACCGATTGCTTCGCTACTTCTGTCGCCGCACTCACCGTTGTGCTCGTACTGTTGCCGCTGGGGGCGATTTTTGCCTACCTGGTGTATCGCGGTATCGGCTCCATCAATTGGGCCTTTCTGACCCAAACTCCGAAGCCTGTCGGCGAAGCCGGAGGGGGAATGGCCAACGCTATCGGCGGTTCCGTCTTGATCTTGGGCATTGCCAGCCTTCTAGGCGTACCGTTCGGGATTGGAGCCGGAATCTACCTGGCGGAGTACGGACGCAATCGCTTCGGCGACATCATCCGTTTTACTTCTGACGTTTTGAATGGCGTGCCGTCGATCGTCATTGGCATCGTTGCCTATAGCGTGGTGGTGCTACGCCAGAAACATTTCTCCGCTGTAGCCGGAGGTTTTGCCCTGGCGATTATGATGGTGCCTACCATTACTCGCACCACCGAGGAAATGCTGTTACTGGTTCCGCAGTCGATCCGTGAGGCAGCCTATGGATTAGGGGTGCCGCGTTGGCGTACCACGCTCTCGATCACGTTGCGCACGGCCACATCGGGTGTGATCACAGGAGTGATGCTGGCTTTTGCACGAGTAGCTGGAGAAACGGCGCCGTTGTTGTTTACAGCGTTTGGGAATCAGTACTGGAATTTAAATGTTAACCAGTCCACGGCAGCTTTGCCGTTGCAAATTTTCACCTACGCCATCTCGCCATTCGATGAATGGCATCGCCAGGCTTGGGCGGGAGCGCTGGTGCTGATTGTGCTGATCGTCGGTGCAGTGGCGGCTGTGCGCATTGCAGTGCGTCGCGGAGCTCTGGCGGGGGCCAACAACTAATGGGCGTCACGATACATGTCGAAAATTTGAACGCCTGGTACGGAAAGGTCCAGGCGTTGCACGATATTAATCTTAAATTTGAGCCCAATCACGCGACCGCGTTGATTGGGCCCTCGGGCTGCGGGAAATCCACCTTCATCCGTTGTCTGAACCGCATGCACGAGACCATACCGGAAGCGCGAGTGAAAGGCCGTGTACGTATTGGAGAACTTGACGCTTACAACGGCACTTCTGCCACTCAATTGCGACGTCGCGTGGGTATGGTTTTTCAGAAGCCAAATCCCTTTCCCAGCATGTCCATTTATGACAATGTTGCCTCCGGGTTGAAGCTGAATGGCGTTCGCAACCGTAAGCAGTTGGATGAAGTTGTGGAGCGTTCCCTCAATGCATCAGCGCTATGGGATGAAGTCAAAGATCAATTGCACAAGCAATCCGGGGCCGGGCTTTCGGGAGGACAGCAGCAGCGCCTCTGCATCGCGCGCGCGCTGGCGGTTGAGCCCGAGGTTCTGCTGATGGACGAGCCATGCTCGGCACTCGATCCCATCTCCACCGGAAAAATTGAAGAGCTCATTTTCCAGCTTAAAGAGCAGTACACAATCGTAATCGTGACTCACAACATGCAGCAGGCCGCGCGGGTCGCGGAATTCACGGGATTCTTCCTGCTGGGCAAGGTCATCGAATTCGACAAGACCGAAAAGATATTTACCAATCCGTCCAATAAGCGGACGGAAGATTACATTACAGGCAGGTTTGGATAATGCGTACTCGCTTTCAGCATGGACTGGACGAACTGCGGGAAAAATTGCTTCGCATGGGTGGTTTGGCCGAACAAGCCGTAGATCGCGCCTGCCAAGCCTACATCGATCGCGACTTGGCACGCTGCCACATGATTCTGGAAGGTGAAACCCAGATCAACATTACGGAGCGGGAAATCGACGAACAGGCCTTCGATCTGCTCGCCATGCAGCAACCTATGGCCGGGGACCTGCGTTTCATACTGGCCGTGACCAAAATCAATTCTGACCTGGAACGGGTTGGCGACCAGGCTGTAAATATCGCGGAACGCGTGATGGATATGGTTGAGCTGCCTGCCGTTGAGTTGCCGGTGGATATCCCGCGCATGGCCGCAGCTGTCAGCGCCATGGTTCGCCGAGCGTTGGAATCATTTATCGAGGCCAAAGCCGAACTCGCCCAAGCGGTGCTTGAAATGGATAACGTGGTGGATCGCATGCGTGACGAAGCATTTATCATGCTGGTCAAAACCATGAACAACCGGCCGGAAGCCACCCGTCAAGCGCTCGATGCGCTGCTTATTGCTCGGAATCTCGAGCGCGTCGCGGACCATGCCACCAACATCGCGGAGGATGTCATCTTCTGGGTGCGCGGCGCCGACGTGCGTCACAACGTAAATCCAGCCACCGAGACTAAGTCCGATCAAAGAGAAATGAAGCCGCTTCGTCCCTAATTCGTTGCGTTCTGCAATATCGCCCTTTCTTGTCCCGTTCCCGCGCAACACTGACGCCACCGCATGGACATCCTCCTTATCCCGTGAGCGCATCTGAACAACGTCCGCCAATCACGGGCGTGGAAAGCGTGGTGTCTTCAAATCGCTGATCTGTATTGTAGAAGACATGTACAACGCGCAAATCACGTTGCGGGCGTGACTTCCGGTCTTCTATGCGTTGGTTTGCCCTCACCTGTATTCTGTGTCTTTGCACCCCGCACATCGTGGCGCAAACACAGATTTCATACGACGGTCAGCCGGTGGGTGCTGTGGATCTGCTGACAAATCCCAAAATTGATGTCGAAGCTCTGCGACCTCTCGTTTCGCAAAGGAAAGGCGAACCTTACTCCAATGAAAAAATAAAAGCCTCCGTTGCCGCCCTGGAACGCACCGGAAGATTCAGCAAAGTTGAGGTGGATGTAAAACCGGAGGCTGCGGGACTACAAGTCAGATTTATTTTAGAGCCAGCTCTCTACTACGGCATCATCGATTTTCCTGGCGCAATCAAAAGATTCAGCTACGCCCGGCTTTTGCAGGTGGTAAATCTCCCTGATCAGGACCCTTTCGAAAACAAGCAGGTCGAAGAGGGGAAAGCGGCATTGCTGAAGTTCCTTCGGACAAATGGCTACTTCCAGGCGCAGGTACGCACATCAACTCAACTCGATGAACCGCATGGACTTGCGAACGTGTCCTACGAAGTGCAACTGGGGAAGCATGCAAAGATTGGACGGGTGGGAGTGCGTGGACCGATGCCGCAAGAAGCGCAACGGTTGTTATCGGTCACCCGCTCTTTGCGAGCGAACGTCAGCGGCGCATCGCTGAAGCCGGGAAAACCATACACTCCAGAGCGGCTGCAGGCTGGTACACGCTTGCTTCGGCGCTACTTGATAAAACACGATCATCTGGCAAGCCGGATAGAGTTGAGTCCACCACAATACGATCCCAGAACAAACCGAGCTAATTTCGATATTAATGTGGATGAAGGGCCAATTGTGAGCGTTCGCACGGCCGGCGCCCGATTGTCCTGGATTCCCTTTCTCAGCGAGAGAAACAAGCAAAAACTGCTGCCGGTGTATGAGGAAGGCGCCGTCGATCAGGATCTGATAGACGAGGGAAAACGCGATCTCATTAATTATTTTCAAGGTAAGGGCTACTTCGATGTACGCGTGGATACAGTGGTTCAGCGGCAGCCGCAGGAAATTTCTCTTCTCTATCAGATCAGCAAAGGAAAACGGCACAAGGTACAGCAGATTGCCTTCCGCGGAAACCAGCACATCTCTGAAGATGATCTGGAGGGACATCTCGCGATTCAGAAGCATCACTTTTTTTCCCGCGGACGATTTAGTGACAAATTACTACGCCAGAGTATCAACCAACTGAAAGCGGCTTACCACAACCAGGGATTCGAGGAAGTCTCCATCGATCCGCAGGTCGTAGATAAGGAGCCCCAGATCTACGTGACATTCCAGATCACGGAAGGTCCACAGACCCTGGTCGAGGCGGTGGACTTTGAAGGCAACCATAATTTTCAACCCGCGCTTCTGAGCCCGCAGGGCGGATTCCAAATACGTGAGGGCGCACCTTTCTCTCCACAACGTCTATCCAAAGATCGCGGACAGATTCTGGCGGTATACCTGGATCATGGCTACTTGCGCGCCACTGTCAAAGGTAACGTGACGCGTCACCCCGACGATCCTCATAAGGTGGATGTCACCTATGTCATTACAGAAGGACAGCAGGTTCGAGTCAGTCAAGTGGTCCTTACTGGAGAGAAGGTAACGCGTCCCGTGTTGATTTCAAAAACCGCGAATCTCTGGCCAGAGACGCCGCTCAGCCAGGGGAAGCTGCTGGCGTCCGAAAGCGAGTTATACAACCTGGGAATTTTCGACTGGGCAAGTGTTGGGCCGCGACGGCCGATCAGTGACGAAACCGAAGAAGAGGCAGTGGTCAAGGTTCATGAATCGCACCAGAATAGTCTCACCTACGGTTTTGGATTTGAAGTCTCGCGGAGAGGTGGCAGCGTGCCCACCGGCACCGTAGCTGTCCCGGGTTTGCCGACGATCGGATTGGGCAAGTCAAGGATCGTTCCCAGTGAGCGAACCTTCGCCAGCCCGCGCGGGTCCATTGAATTCATGCGCCGCAATCTGCGTGGTTTGGGTGAAACCGGAGCGATTTCTTTGCTCTTGTCCAGGCTCGACCAGCGTGTTCTCGCAACTTATAGCGATCCTCATTTCCGCCTCAGCCAATGGGGATCGTTGCTCAGCTTCGCGGCTGAACGGACAACAGAAAACCCGCTGTTCGCCGCGCGACTGGAGAATGTCTCTCTTCAATTCGAACGCAAAATCGACCGGAAGAAGACCACCACGGCACAAGTGCGTTACAGCTTCGGTAAGACAGACCTGAGCCAGCTTCTGGTTCCGGAATTAGTATTGCCCGAAGATCGGTCCGTGCGTCTCTCGACGTTTTCGGGTTCCATCATCAAAGATACTCGCGACAAACCGCTCGATGCTCATCGCGGGCTTTATCAGACCTCCGACATCGCAATCACCGGCAATGCGATTGGAGCTAGTACGAACTTTGCCAAGTATCTGGGACAGGTTGCTTATTACCGCGGAGTAGGGGGCAGAATCGTGTGGGCCAATAGCTTACGGCTGGGATTCGCCAAGGCATTTGGCAGCAGCAACATTCCGACCAGTGAGCGATTCTTCGCGGGAGGGGGAAACACTCTGCGTGGCTTTCCCATCAACGCGGCGGGACCACAACGCATCGTGCCCTTTTGCGGCAATCCGAATGATACGTCTACTTGCGCCAACATCACCGTGCCGATTGGGGGCAATCAGTTATTCATTCTTAATTCTGAACTCAGATTTCCCTTACCCATCATAAAAAATCTTGGGGCTGTGGTTTTTTACGATGGTGGGAACGTTTACAACCGCATCAGCATCGCTCGTTTCATCAACGACTACACAAACACTGTGGGAGTAGGGCTCCGCTATGACACTCCGGTGGGGCCAGTGCGGTTCGACATAGGACACAATCTGAATCCGGTGACCGGTTTCAGATCAACTCAGTTTTTCGTCACCTTAGGGCAGGCATTCTAACGCTAGCGGATTGGGGCTGTTGCCATGACTCGAAAAAGATTAATGGGCTGGATACTGGGAAGCATCGCCGCTTTACTGGTGCTGGTCGCGGTGGCCGGATTCTTCATCTTGCGGAGCAATGCATTTCACCAATACGTCTTGGCGAAGATCGTGCAGAAAGCTGAGGAAGCGACTGGCGGGCAGGTGCAGATTCAAAGTTTTGACTTCCACTGGCGTAACCTGACTGCCGATGTATACGGACTAATCATCCGCGGCACCGAGAAAGATCAGAATCATCCGTTGCTTGCCATTGATAAGCTGTCGGTCAATATCAAAATTGTGTCTGCATTGCAGCGCAAAGTAGATCTGAACGAGATCATTATTCAGCATCCCGTGGTTCATCTCATCAGCGATAAGAATGGCCGCAGCAATATCCCACAACCCAAGGTCCCGACGAAGGATAACCAGCCCGTGAATGTTTTTGACCTTGGAATTGAACACGTCCTGCTGACCAACGGAGAAATTTACTACAACCAGGAACGCACTCCGCTGCAGGCCGACCTGCATGACCTCGAAACGGAAATCCAGTACAAGATTTTGCAATCGCGCTACACCGGTTCCATGTCATATCGCAACGGGCGTTTGCTGATGGGAAACTCCGCTCCTCTTCCTCATGACCTGAACGCCACCTTTATCGCAACACCTTCGCTTTTTTCCCTGAACCCTGCCGTTCTGAAAATTGGATCTTCTCAAATTCGCCTGGAGGCAAATGTCAGCGACTTTGGAAATCCCAAAGTGGATGGTACCTATCAGGTGCTGCTTCACATGCAGGATTTTAAAGCGCTGATGACAGATTCGTCCCTGCCTGCTGGAAACATTGATCTTTCCGGAGCGCTTCGCTACCAGAATGTGGCGGTGCAGCCTTTCCTGCGCAATGTGGTAGTTGAAGGCAGATTAGATAGCCGCCAGCTTGATGTCGTGCTCCTTCAGGCGCGTGCTGTCGTTCGTTCGCTTCACGGGCAATACAAGCTCATCAACGGCAACTTGCAGGCCAGTGATATTGGCGCAGACTTGCTGGGCGGTCACCTTAGCGCCGAGCTCTCGATGCAGCACATAGACGCGACCCCGGTATCGCGCCTGCGAGCCTCCGTGCGGGCGATTTCGCTACGATCTGCGCGCGAGGTGGCGAAATCTGAACAGCTAAAGCGAATGCCGGTGACGGGACGAATCGACGGCATGGCCGAGGCTTCGTGGATTGGTAGTGTCAGGAATCTCAGAGCGAAATCAGATGTAATACTAAAGGCTGCGGTCGAGCAAAGCTCCGCCACCAGGAATAATTTGCTTCCGGTCGATGGCATCATCCATATGAATTACGATGGTGCTCGTAACATCATCACGCTTCGTGACAGCTATTTCCGAACACCCCAGACCCTTATCGGGATTCACGGCAGTGTCAGTGATCGATCCGATCTGCGCATTCAAGCTAAGACCGGCGATTTGAACGAGCTTAATTCGCTGGCCGCAGCTCTCCAAACGCCCAACAACCAGACTGCAAGCGGATCAACTCCCGTACGAACTCTAAGCATTTCGGGTTCTGCGGCGCTCACTGGCGTCATGCAGGGCTCCCTGAAAAACCCGCGTATCTCAGGACAAGTGACCGCCCAGAATTTGCTGGTCGATGGCAGCCAATGGCGAGACTTGCAGTTTGCGATTCAGGCTTGTCCCTCGGGCATCACCGTGCAACGTGGTTCACTGGTTGCGGCGCGTCAAGGGCAAGCCTTTTTCAGCTTGAATCTCGGCCTCAGACAATGGAAATACTTTCCATCCAATCCCATCTCGGCAAGTCTTACTGTTCGACAAATGCCGGTCAATCAACTGCAAAAACTCGCCAAATTAGATTACCCGGTAAGCGGCAATTTATCGGCGGACATCTCCCTGCACGGTTCGCAACTCAATCCCATGGGGAATGGTTCGGCGCAACTATCGCAAGCGCGCGTCTATAACCAGGCGATTCAGAATCTGTCGCTTCAATTCAAAGCCGCAGGCAACTCAGTTACTTCTGACCTTGTCGCGAAAATACCGGCTGGCTCGGCAACCGCACACCTTATCTACTACCCGAAGAATCAGGGTTATGAATTGCAGATGAACGCGCCCGTAATTAATCTGGCGCGGCTCGATGCAGTCCAGCAGCGCAACCTCGGGCTCACGGGCATGCTCTCGGCATCGGCAACCGGGAAAGGCACTCTGGCGGACCCGCAAGTCGCGGCCACTCTACAGGTCCCAACCCTGCAAGTCCGGCAAGCCAGTGTGAACCATGTCAAAGCTCAGTTGAATGTGGTGAATCATCGGGCTGACATCACGCTCGACTCCGAACTCGCCAACGCGTTCGTGCAGGCGCGTAGCACTATCAACCTCAACGATAACTATTACACCGTGGCAACGTTGGATACCAAAGGTTTGCCGCTTGCGCCCTTGATCGCGCTCTATAAACCTGTACCTCCCCAATTTCAAGGACAATTAGAGTTCCATGCGTCGGCAAAGGGTCCTTTGAAAGACAGATCGCGTATGGAAGCTCACTTAGTGATTCGGACGTTGACTGCGGCTTACCAGTCCATCCAGATTGCGAACGCCGGTCCTATTCAGATTGATTACGCCGACTCGGTTGCGCGAATTGCTCCTAGCGAGATCAGGGGAACCGGGACATCGGTTCGGTTCGATGGTGAGATTCCGTTGAAGGGATCTGCGCCTCCCAGACTCAACCTACTCGGCAGCATTGACATGCAATTGTTACGCATCCTTAGCCCTGAGGTGCAGAGCTCGGGTAAGCTGGCACTTGATCTACATGCGACGCGTAGCAGCAACGCCAATTTGGGTGTCCAGGGACAACTACGCATGCAGAACATCTCCCTCGCGGCCGCCAGCGCACCTATGGGCATCGACAATTTAAACGGGCTGTTCGATATTCAGAACAATGAGATTCAAGTTAGCCATCTCGCGGGTCAGCTTGGGGGCGGGCAGATTACTGCTACCGGGGCGGTTATCTATAAGCCGCAAATGCAGTTCAATCTTGCTCTTAATGCTAATGGGGTTCGCCTGCGTTATCCCGAGGGCGTGCGGACAATACTCGGTGGCGATCTAACCCTGACCGGAACACCGCAAGATTCGAATCTTGATGGCCGCGTGCTGGTGGATAATCTCTCTTTCACGCAGGACTTCGACCTTGCCGATTTCATAGGTCAGTTTTCCGGCAACTCCGCGCCCCCTACCGGTGAGGGATTCATCCAAAATCTGAAACTCAATGTCGCTGTGCAGACTACGTCGCAGCTCAATTTGGTGAGTTCGACACTGAGCCTGCAAGGCCAGGCAAATCTCCGCGTCATCGGCACCGGAGCTGATCCCGTCATTACCGGACGAGCGTCGCTTAACAGCGGTGAAATGTTTTTCATGAAACAACGGTATCAACTGCAACGGGGCATCATCGATTTTGTTAATCCCAACCAGACCGAACTGGTCGTGAACCTTCTATTAACGACTGCTGTGCAGCAGTACAACCTGAGCCTTAATTTTATTGGACCTCTGGATCGGCTCAGAACGGAGTACACGTCGGAGCCGCCCTTGCCACCGGTCGATATCATTAATCTACTCGCCCGCGGACAGACTACGGAGGAAGCTGCCCCCGCCAATCTGGATGCGAACTCGGTTCTGGCGCAAGGTTTGGCAGGGCAGGTGAGCAGCCGCCTCCAGAAACTTGCGGGAATATCCAGTTTGCAAATCGATCCCACGATTGGTGGTAACGGTACCAACCCGGGCGCGCGCGTTGCGCTGCAACAGCGCGTGACCAAGAACTTCATCTTTACCTTTTCAACTGACGTCGCCGATGCGCAGAGTGAGGTTGTGCAGGGTGAATATCAAATCTCTAAACGCTGGTCTGTCGCTGCCGCGCGAGACCAATACGGCGGCATGTCAGTGAATGCCAAGTTCCACAAGGTGTTCTAGAACTTTTCAAAGGCCCGGAAAATCAAGTAATCCCCAGCGGTTCAGCCGATTTGCTGGCGACGAAAGCAGCTCAGCAGATGATCATTGACCATTCCAACCGCCTGCATGAAGGCGTAGCAGATGGTAGAGCCTACAAAGTTGAAACCGCGCTTTTTCAAGTCGCGGCTCATCACGTCCGATTGCGGCGTACTGGTTGGAATCTGTTTTAACGAGCGCCAATCATTTTGTCTTGGCTTTCCGCCCACAAATTGCCACACGTACTCGTCAAAGCTGCCAAACTCTTTTTGCACTTTCAGGAAGCCCTTCGCATTCTGCACGGTAGACGCAAGCTTGAGCCGGTTGCGAATGATTCCTGGGTTCTGCAACAGAGAGTTCAGCCTTCGTCCGTCGTAGTTGGCGATGCGGGCGAGATCAAAGTTGTCTAACGCAGCCCGATAATTCGCCCGCTTCTTGAGGATTGTTTCCCAACTCAGACCGGCCTGAGCTCCTTCCAGAACTAGAAACTCGAATAAGGTACAGTCGTCGTGTGCGGGCACACCCCATTCCTTGTCATGGTATTCGATGGAAAGCTCACTGCGCGCCCACCCGCACCGTACCAGAGTTGAAGTTTTCGCCTGCATACTTAAGCTGACACATTAGGGACATTCTTACTGCAGCGATTTCGGATCGGACAGATTCTTGGGCGAATGCTTATTCAGCAAAGAGATCAGCTCCTGGCCAGCGGCAGGAGTCCGAACTTTTCCTTGCCGGATAATCTCCTTCACGCTCAACTTCTTGCCATACAGTTTCTCGTTAGCGCGATTGTCGGGCCGCAAAGTTGATCCTTCCAGCGATATTCCAGCGAATAACCCGCGAGAGCGGGAGTAAGAGAGGATTTCGGCGCGCATCACGATGTCCGTTGCCCCTTCGGCGCTGCGGCCTTTCGGTCCCGCGGCTGCTGCGGCATCCGCGCCCAGTTTTACTTTACTGCCCATCAGAGATTCCGCGCCGCGCGGATTCATAACCAGCAGCACGAAATCTGTCGCCTGCCCGCCCAGTTGAAAACCAATGTTGCCTCCCTCCAGCGCGTACATCGCGGGGGCGCTCCAGGGACCGGTAAAGTGCTGGCCGGTTCGGCACGACATCACGCCGCGTCCGTAACTCCCGCCTAGTCCGATAGCAAACTTTTTAACAGAAGGCAGCACCACGACACACTCGGCCCTGTCGAATAGATCTTTGGGAATATCCTCGGGAATGTTAATGATCTCTTTTAGCACCACGCCCGCTTCCTTAACCCGGTCTTGTTCCTTCTCGCTGTCCGCCGCCATCAAGCTAATGGGCAACATGACAATTGCAAAAATCAATGCCAGCAGCTTCTTCATCGACGCCTCCCTCAGTGTCTCAGACTCTTATGCTAATGCCTGTTTGGTCATTTTGTAACATCTCACCGTCAAGCGATGGTGAAATCCCTGTAGCGCCCGACAAAAAACGCTTTAGCCGGCTAAATCCCACATCCGGCAGTGTTTCACCCATGACCAAACGTGTGCTCCTTTTGTAACTTGGCACTTGCTGTTCGGTCTCATAAATTCGTAGAGTGGGTTACGGCTCTGGCTGCCGCTTTCGGCACCAAAAGTGCATCTAACAAGTTAAGAAGGCCATTAGCCGTGGCAAGTGGGGAAAAATTTGGACCTCTTGGGAATGAAGTACACGAGGATCGTATTTGTTACCACCCTGATGCTCGGCATAGCGCAGGTGCCCTTATCGGCGCAATCGAACGCCTATATCACCCCAAGTCCTACGCTCGCCAATGGCAGCGCCGCTTTCAATTCAGCCCCTTCTGCATTAGTTACCGATTCTGACCAGGCCGGCCAGGACTCCGTCCTTACTATTAAGACGCGCGTGGACGAAGTGAACCTGCTATTTATTGCCACCGACAAGCACGGCAAGTTCGTCCGTAATCTCGGGCAGAGCGACTTCGCTATTCTCGACGATCATAAGCCGCCGCAATCTATTCTGGAATTTCACCGCGAAACCGATTTGCCGTTGGAAATGGGACTGCTCATCGATGTGAGTGGCTCGGTGAGGGCACGTTTTGATTTCGAACAGCAAGCCGCTACCGGCTTTCTTCAGCACGTGCTGCGCCCGAATTTTGACAAAGCTTTCATACTCGGCTTCAATAACCGCACCCAGCTTTCGCAAGATTTCACTGATAACGTCAGGCTGCTTTCTGCCGGCGTGCAGCGCTTGCACGATGGCGGTGGTACGGCGCTCTACGACGCTGTCTACCACGCCTGTCATGACAAGCTTCTAAAGGAGCGCCCCGCTCATCCGGTGCGCAAAGCTGTCATCATAGTGAGTGACGGTGAGGACAACCAGAGTGAGTACACGCGGGCGCAGGCCATTGAAATGGCACAGCGCGCCGAAGTGATCATTTATGCCATCTCTACCGACGACAGTGGTCTCATCCTGCGCGGCGACAAGGTTTTGGACCAGTTGGCTGCGGCGACCGGCGGTCGTGCCTTCTTTCCATACAAGACGAAAGACATCACGCATTCTTTTGCGGCGATCGAAGACGAGTTACGCAGCCAGTACGCGGTGTCCTACAAACCCGCAGACTTTGATGCCGATGGTCGCTTCCGTTCCATCGAAATCACATCACTGAAAAAGGACCTGCAAGTCCGAGCTCGCAAGGGCTATTTCGCCCCTCACCAGTAGCTCCGCAGCGTCTCTAAGAATATTTTCCTCCTGTCTGTAGCGAAGCCCTCCCCTGGCAAGAACGGGCAACGCCACTCCCGTTTGCGCCGCTCATCTCCCTGTGATACCGTCCGTTTGATTCCCTCAACCGAGGAGGTGCGCATGATCAGTTGGATCATCCTGGCCATAGCTGTTCTGATTCTCGGCTTTGTCATTGGCATGTACAACAGCCTGGTGCAGTTGCGCGTGCGCGCTGACTCGGCGTGGTCCGACATTGACGTGCAGCTCAAACGCCGTCATGACCTCATACCCAACCTGGTAGAAACCGTCAAAGGCTACGCCGCGCACGAAAAGGGCACATTCGAAAACATCGCGAAATTCCGTTCGCAGGCAATGCAAGCATCCACTCCGGCGGACAAGGCTGCCGCCGAGAATCAACTTACCGGCGCGCTAAAAAGCCTTTTCGCGGTAGCCGAGAATTATCCCGAGCTGAAGGCCTCGGAGGAATTTACGCAATTGCAAAATTCGCTGAGCCAGACAGAAGATGCCATTCAGAATTCGCGGCGCTACTACAACGCCGTGGTGCGCGACTTTAATACGAAGATCCAGTCTTTTCCGACGAACATTCTTGCCGGCATGTTCGGCTTTCAACCCCGACAGTTCTTCGAGACAACCGAAACCGACCGCGAGCCAGTGGCGGTTAAGTTCTAGCCCATGCTCGTCAGAGCTAGGTCATCTATAAAGACGGTTCTCGCGACGTCACTGGGACGCAGCAATTTGCGTCTCTTCCACATGGCAGCCCGCTTCTTGGCCATCATTTCCTGTGTGGCGGCCCTGGCTGTCCCCCTCGCCGCCAAGAGCTGGCGCGTCGCCGAATTCCAGGACAACATCACAGTCCAGGAAGACGGCAGTACCACGGTCAGCGAGCGCATCACCCTGGTGTTCATAGGTGAATGGCACGGGATTCATCGGTTTATTCCAGTCGAGTATCCCGGACCGCGCGGCACAAACTATACGCTCTTCCTCCAAGTCAGTGGCGTGAGCGACGGCAACGGCAACAAGCTGAAGTATGACTCCAGCATCTCGCGTGGTTTTCGTGACCTCAAAATATACATTCCCGATGCTGTCGACACTACCCGCACCGTCGAGATCGATTACATCGTCAAGAACGGTATCCGCTATTTCGACGATCACGACGAGTTCTACTGGAATGTTACTGGCAACGACTGGCCGGTCCCGATCGACCACGCATTAGCGACGGTTCGCCTGCCTGACAACACTGCGGGCTCGCTGCGCGCCCAGGCGTTCACCGGAGTCTACGGTTCGACTGAGCGCGAAGTTACGTCAACCATCAATGGCTCACAAATCGAATTCGAAACCACAAATCCGCTACCCATGCGCGGCGGAATGACGATAGACATCTACGTCCCTAAAGGACTGCTCCGGGAACCCGGCGCACTCACTAGCTTGGGATGGTTTGTGGGCAGCAATCCGGCGGTGTTTCTTCCCCTTTGGACAGTGGTCGTCATGTTCACCCTGTGGTGGTATAAGGGCCGGGATCCCGATCCCGGCATATCAGTTGCGCCAATGTATGAGCCCCCGGCAGGCATGACACCGGCAGAAACAGGCACCTTGGTCGAAGACACAATTCACCCTCGCGACATCACATCGACACTCGTCGATCTAGCGGTCCGCGGTTATGTGAAAATCGAAGAAACGGTGGATCGCGGCCTGGTCTTCCATCACAAAGACTATATCTTCCACTTGCTCATCCCGCGCTCTGATTGGAAGGGTCTCGCCCCGCATGAGCGTGTGATGCTGGAAAACGTCTTCGGTCGCGGAGATGAAATACGCCTCTCCAGCCTGAAGAACAGCTTCTACACTTCAATCCCGATAATCCGCCAAGACATAATGTCAGCGCTGAAGACCAAAGGCATGTATCTGCTCGATCCTGAATCGGCAAATGCTTATAACTTGTTGGGCATCGGCATCATCATTGCGCCGCTGGCGTTGGCACAATATTTTGGATGGGCAAACTTTTTCAGTTCGATCCCGCTACTGCTGGCATGCGGTGCGATATCGGCGATCATCTGGTGGTTATTCGCGCGGGTAATGACCGCCAAGACGTTGAAAGGGGCGCGTACCCGAATTGCAGTGCTCGGATTCCAGGAGTTTATGACGCGCGTGGATGCCGACCGCCTGAAGCGAATGCCTCCTGATACCTTCGAAAAATATCTTCCTTACGCCATGGCCCTGGGAGTGGAACATAACTGGGCGCAAGCGTTCGCGGGCATCGTGAGGAATCCACCACAGTGGTATGTATCCCCCAACGGAATGACCGGTTTCAATCCTATCTTCTTCTCCAGCAGCATGCATAGCATGGCAGCGGATATGAATCAGGTCTTCGTTTCGGCTCCGCGCGCCAGTTCCAGCGGGTCAGGATGGAGCGGCGGAGGCTTCAGTGGCGGCGGATTTTCCGGGGGTGGCTTCGGGGGCGGAGGCGGTAGTGCGTTCTGACTAATCGCGTAATCGGCCTGGTACATGTCGTGAAGGAATACTTACCCTTCCCAGTTGACAATTTCGCCTTTTATTCGCTAATGTAAGCCTATGGCTATCACACAACGGCAGCGGCAGGTTTATGACTTCATCTCACGTTTTGTGGTGGAGAAGGGGTACTCACCCTCATTCGAAGAGATTGGCGAGGGCCTTGGGCTGAGTTCGCTGGCGACGGTGCACAAGCATATTTCAAACCTGGAAGAAAAGGGATTACTGACACGCGGCTATAATCGCAGCCGGTCAATTGACCTGATTGCGCCTAAAGGGCGACTGAAGCAGTCCATGGGGGTCAATACGGCGGTAGTGCTGCCGCTGGTGGGAAGAATTGCCGCCGGGCAGCCCATCGAAGCGATACAGAATGCGGAAACCATTTCGCTCGCCGACTTCGTGCGATCGAAAGAAGTATTCGTGCTGGAAGTGCGCGGCGACTCCATGCAAGATGAGCATATTCTTGATGGCGATTACGTGCTGGTGGAGAAGACGAAGACGGCGCACAATGGCGAGATTGTCGTCGCGCTGGTGAACGGAAGTGACGCAACCCTTAAGCGTTTCTATCGTGAAGGCGACAACATCCGCCTACAGCCCTCGAACGTAGCAATGAAACCAATTATGGTGCCGGCCGCGGCCGTCGAGATTCAGGGCAGGGTGATCGGAGTATTACGAAAATACTAGAATCAGCCAGTCAGGCCTTGGCCATCGGCTCCCAAGTAATCATCAGAAAAATCTTTCTATAGGTTAGGGGAAGTCTTTCCCCAGGAAGCACCAAGAAAAAACAAAACGCTCGGAAAAACTCCAAGCGTGGTTTGCTTCATAAGCTGCGTGCTAGCGCTTATCCGACGTGCTTGTCGAGCGCCTTCTGAATGGTCTCTTTGGGAACGTATCCCACAATTTGTTCCTGGACCTGGCCTCCCTTGAATACCAATAGGGTAGGGATGCCGCGGACACCATAGCGCATAGGCGTCGCACTGTTGTGGTCCACATCCATCTTGACGATCTTAACTTTGCCCTGATATTCGCGGGCGAGTTCATCCACGATGGGGGCAATCGCGCGGCAGGGGCCGCACCAGGTAGCCCAGAAGTCCACCAGAACCGGCTGGTCCGACTTCAAAACATCCTGGTCAAAGTTCGCGTCGGTGATTTCAAAAATTCCATTGCCTGCCATCGTTCCTCCAGTTAGACATAACCGCTTCCGCTGGTTGGCGGAATACTATCGTAGCACTTCTATTGGATGCATCGCATCGGGGGAAGTCGCAAGGCGCGGAAGCCGCGAGGCACGGAAGTCCCCAGGCAGACGGTAGGCCTTAGCGACTAGGTCGAACGTGTTCGACGGTGCTTCCCTCTGCGATGTTCGGCCTAAAATTAAAAAGCGTCCTAAACTTTTCAGTTCAGGACGCCCCGGCAGCCCTCCCCCAGAACTGCCAAACCACAACTGGATACTAGGGCCACCCCCCAAATGTGTAAACGTCACTTCAGTAACCGTGTCTTGATGGCAGGGCACTTCACGGTTGGGTACTCGAGTAACTGCTCAGTCATTCTTTTATTGAGGGGGACGCCGCCGCTACTTCACTGCCAACAAAAGAGAAAAGTCCTGAAAGCGGTATTCGCGGCGGCCCTCGATTACTGTGGAATTTACGAGGCCCGCTTGGACTTTTCTCACCGCTTCTAAAAGTCGCGTTAGGTAAACCGGCTCGGCGACCGGGACATTGTGGCCTGGCAGCAGTAGCTTGAGACTCGGCGCCAAATGGGCCAATCGCGAAGCGGATCGCGCGTACGCGGCGAAATCGGTCTCTGGGGTGAACAGGTAAATAGGTCCGGGATAGAAGGTGTCTCCGGTAAACAGCAGACCATGTTTACGGTCCAGCAGGCACAGAGAGTCGGGAGTATGCCCGGGGGTGAAGATGATCTCTAACTGCCGGCCGCCGAGGTCAATGCGCTCGCCATCTTGCACCCAATGAGAAATGTGCCAGGGCCGAATTGCATACGAATCAGCGCGGACCCCGGCCGCTAGAGTTCCGCAGATACGCTCGGCCGCGAGCGCGTCGCGCGAGTAGATGTTGGATTGGCCTTTGATACTAGCGCGCGTGAAGGAAGTGTCTTCGCCCATGACCTCGGAGAACTCAGCATTCCCGCCGATGTGATCAAAGTGCGTATGCGAATTAAGAACGGTAACCGGTAGCGAAGTCAGCTTTGCAGTGACGTAGCTTATTCTGCCGACGCCCAATCCAGTATCGAAGAGCAGAGCACGGCGGCTGCCGAGGATCAGGTAGGAAATAACTTCCTCAAACTGGTGGGGCTCGTAAATCGCGAAGACATCCGGGCGAACGCGATAGACCTCGAACCAGTCGTCCGTAACGTTGACCCTCTCCAGATTCTTATACTGGGGACGCGGGAGTTGGCGGCACCATTCCGGACGGAGAGGCTCACCTGCGTTGATCTGAGAGGACGCCAGTCCGGGAACCAGGAGGAACGCCAGAAGAGTCAACCAAGTTGTAGCAGCAACCCTTCGTGGCAAGATGATTGTGATTTCCCGCGATTGTCGAAACAGATTTGATCTTATTTTTTCTGCCAAGTCTGTCCGCCGTCAGGAGTCAGCCAGGTTTCGCCATTTGTCGTCGTGAGGTGGCCATGCTGAAGATCGGTAAACTCAATGGTTACAATGTCGCCAGTCAGCATTGCGCCCTTAGCGGAGGGGTGAATTCCGGTCCAGGAACGTCCAGTGTCGGCGGAGTGGTAGAGAGCGCCGCCCGCGGCTCCTGCCCACACGCTGTCGGCGACAACGGAAACGGCGCGGAAGATGACATTTTTCTCAACCGGAACTGTTTCCCAGGTTGCGCCACCATCCAAGGAGCGTTGGAGGACGCCGTCAGAAGAGACCGTCCATCTGGGGATGGTAGTAATTTTCGCCAGCGACATCTGCTCACGTCCCGGTTGATTAGCGTGAGGGACGGAGTTCGCTACTAAGCCTCCAATTGTCCCACCCGCTGTGCCATTCTGCGATTTTGGCTGAGGTTCTTTCGCCTTGCCTGGTATGGCCTCTGCCATGTCAGTTATTTGCGCAGCCTCTGCCTCGACGGTGACAGTTTCGCTCGCTGCACTTGGGGCACTATCCTTTTCAACCTGCTTCTGCTCCCGATCGGCCTTTCTCTCGAAAAGGGAAGGCGGTGGAGATTTTCCTCCAGAAGGTATTGCAAAAACCGCCCTTCCTGTCAGCTTGTTTTTTGGGCCCGACCCAACGCCGCCTGCGATGCCTGCGCCGTAACTCGCCTGGGAACGTCTTGAAGGTTGTAAGGCAGTCTTTCCTGCAGTCCGGGATGCCGGCATGTTCTTAGATTCAGGATGCTTCGATTCAAGAGTAGACGAGAGCTTGGTCTCCGGTAATTTCGTGATCTGTTGGTCGCTGCGTGCGACCTGGGTTGAAATCCTGGATTCGAGGTTTGCCTTCTCATGCCGCTTTGTTAATAGCGCTACAGACACGATTACAGCAAATGCTGCAAGTGTTCCCCAGCGCAGCACCGGCCAGCTCAACCACGCGATCGGACCAGAAGAGTGCCTTACAATTAAATTTTCTATCTGAGGTTGTGCCAGCCTGATGACTTCGCGACAGTCACCACAATTTGCAAGATGTTGCATGACTTGTGCGCGCTCGCAGTCCCCGATTGAGTGTTCGGCAAACGCGGTGAGCAAGTCAGCGTCAGGATGGCCGCCAAGCGGGTTAGACGGCGAGTTCAGGCGAACACGTACAATTTTGGGTAGATCTAACATTTACTTCCAATTCTCATTTTCGAATAGGTCGACAGCAAAAGCCTTCTTATCCCGGCCCATCGCTTGCCCTTGCCTGTACCTTCTTACCAGGGAACGACGGGCTGTTCGAATCTTGCGCCAAACGCTGGCGAATATCTACTTGGAGGTCACGCACGTCAACTTCAAGTGCCTCTTCAGCTTGGCGGTGGGTCATGCCGCGCCGTCGCAGGCCGGATAGAATTTGTCGGCGCAAAGCTTTAGCCAGCTTTTCAAGCTTACGACTGATAGTCGACTCATGTACCCGCAGCATGCGCGCTATTTCCGCCAGAGTGCGTCCATCGAGATAGTACGAAGCCAGAATAAATCTTTCCTCAGACGGCAAGCCAGCCAGAGCCTCGTCGGTCGCGTTTTCTACTCTGGAATCGACCACGCAGACGGGTTCGGGATCGCTGGCGGCAAATTGGGTTCCGTCTTCGCTTTCTTCGTCGAGACTGACGAACCTTTTCTGACGGCGATAACGATTTACATGTTCCTGCGCCAGCACTGTGCGCAACCAGCCTTCGAGCGACCCGCGTCCTGTATAGGACGCCAGCTTCGATGCGCGCTTGCCGTCGCGAGTGATCGTGCCATAGAGATCGGCGTAGAGCGAATCCGCGAGTTCGCGGGCAGCGGAGGCTTCGCGCGCGATGTGCAGCGCGATATCGTACAACTTCTCGCGATAGCGGATGAGGAAGGTCTCCCACGCATTTTCGTTCCCGCAGGCGCAGGCACGGGCCAGAGCTAACTCCTCGGTCCGCAGACTGAGGTAGAGCTCGCGGGCGTTCGCCTCGCTGGTATTGGTCGCCAGATACTTCCGCCCGATCTCTTCCAGAATAACGTTGAATTCACGCTGGGAGATGCCGAACTTCTCCGCGCCACTCTTCTGGTAGAGCTCTGTGAACACAGAGTCCATGGCTGAGGAGAACACTATCCCGGACTGGGCGCTATTGGTCATTCGTTATCTGTTATCGCCGCGTTGTGGGACAGACCGTCCCTGTGGCGATGCTATCAACTTTTTAGACGCAAGAAAGAGGAATCTCGCGTTCCTTTAGTTAGTCAGGATGCGACGAGATGCCCCGGGCAGTCGGGCAGCACGCAGGCGCCCGGGGCGTCCTTGCGGTGTCTCTAGCTGTGTGGAGGCAATATGAACTTCAAGACGTTTTCTGCCGTGGTTTTGGTTCTGGTTCTCGGACTGCCATTCGCCGGGCGATGGCACGCTCAGGCCGGTACAGCTCCGCCGAGTACTTCAACTTCCGAATACAAAGTTCTCGCCCCTATTCGACATGGCAGTCTGACCGTGTTTCCCATAGTAGCTGCCAAGTCGTTTGATACCAGCGAATTTCTTACTCTGGATGAGGGTCTACGATCCGGCGACGTAGTGGTCACCGAATCGGGCAGTATTCGCTCAATGATGCGCCGCCATTCGCGTCCAATTCCGGTGGAGAACGCCCAGGTAAACCAGTTGGTGCTGGTAAACAACTCTAAACGTCCTCTGTTGTTGTTGGCAGGCGAGATCGTTACCGGCGGCAAACAGGACCGGGTAATCGGCAAAGACCGCATTGTTCCGGCCGAAAGCGACCCCATTGACTTGAGTGTGTTTTGCGTTGAACCGGGCCGATGGGTGGGGACTAGCGACAAATTCGGAATAGCCCCAGGCGTCCCTGGTGGCGTGTCTGGCGCGCTGATGGCGGCGCCTTCAGTGCGCAGCAAAGCCATGGCCGACAAGGACCAGACAAAAGTATGGTCGGAAGTGAAGAGGGCACAGACAGCTATGGCCGAAACGGTCACGGTCGCCGGTGAGTTCCCCGTCCCAGCCGCGCGCGAAATTGGCGAAACCAGTTCGTACGCTCGTGTCATGCACAATTCCGAGGTGCAGAAACACGTGGATTCGATGGCTGAGCCCATCCAGCACAGCTATGAAAGTGTGATCAAACAACTGCGCGATCGCAACGCAGTGGGAGTGGTGGTGGCGATGAATGGCCAGATTATCTGGGCTGACATTTTTGCCAGCACGAACCTGCTGGAAAAATATTGGCCAAAGTTGATCCGTTCCTATGCTGCCGAGGCTGTAGTGACGAAAGCGAAAGGCGCTGAGGTTGGCACGAAAGCGGCACAGGAGTTTCTGGCTGAAATGGACGGTCGCAGGGAAACCGTGGAGAGCGAGCCCGGTATCTACCGCCATACCGAGATTACTGGAGATGACTTCAAGGCGTTTGAGCTGACATCATTGCTGCCTAAGACAGGCTTTAACGTGCATATTGCAAAAATGGCGGAGTAGGTCGCGAGAGCGGCAGAGTTCTCCCTGCCACTACACCAGAATATTGTCATCCAGCCGCTTCTTGCTCCAGTCCGCCGCGGCCTGCACAAAAGCTATTACCAGCGGGTGCGGTTTCTTAGGCTTGGACGAAAGCTGCGGTTGGAACAGGGTGGCCAGAAAGAACCGATGTGTCGGTGACTCAATGGCGCGTGCCTCGCCCTGCGGGCCGCGAGCGGCGACGGGGAAGCCAGCCTCGATCGAGACCCACTCAAACTCCGGGTTGACTTCGAAATTGCAGAAAAACTCTTCCTGCACGACATCCTTTGTATAAAAAGATTGCAAATATGATCCAGGACGCAGGCGGATCTCCGGAACCATTCCTGACAATTTGGGTTCGCCCGGCTTCTGATCGGGAACAGCACAGGCCACGGGGTAGATGATGATGCTTTTTGATCCAGAGTTATTCTCGGCCGTGTCCGCATCTTTGATCCCCAAAACGTTGCGCGCGCATTCAATCAGGGTGTACTGGAAGCCTCCGCAGGTGCCAAGGAACGGCCAATCGCGGCGTCGGGCGAACTCAATGCCTTTCAGCATTCCCTCGGCATTCTTATAGGGGCTGCCCGGCGAGGCCCATAGGCCATCGAAACTTTCGAGCACCTGGTTCGCGTTTGGCTCGAGCAGTGACGGGGTTGGAACCCACTGGGACTCGACTTCAATCTTCAGCTTGGCGGCGGCGTGCTGTAATGCGTCATTGGTGGCGTGGTGGGAACGAAACTCGGGATTGAAGTCGCCCAGGATTCCGATGCGAACCGCTTCGCTCACAGCGCCATTCTAATCAATAGGACGTGTAAGTCACATCGGCCGAGCTACAAGTGGGGTTAGAAGCTTGGTGACCCGGCGCTTAGGCGATGCTTCTGGCTCACTTATGAGGCTACCGCGCTGTGCTGTAGGTCATATGCAGGTCCGCCTTATCCGTTTCTTCCACTTTGAACATGGCGCGCGGTCTTACCTGCATAAAGCTGGCGACGAATGTGTCAGGAAACTGCTGAATGCGAATGTTGAATGTATTCACCGAATCGTTGTAGAACTCACGCCGGTCGGCAATCTGGTTTTCCAGAGCGGTGATGCGCGTCTCGAGCTGCATGAAATTATCATTGGCCTTGAGCGCAGGATACTTCTCAGCGACAGCGAAGAGTCCTCGCACAGCGGTTGTCGTGCTCTGGTCGGCCTGAGCCTTCTGGTCCACAGTAACTGCCTGCTGGTACATAGACCGCGCCTGCACAACTTTTTGCAGCGTGTCGCGCTCATAATTCATATAACCCTTGCACACATCCAGCAGCTTGGATACTTCGTCATGGCGCTGTTTGAGTATTACATCGATGTTGGCCCACGCTTTGTCGATGTCGTTTTTCAGCGCGACCAAGCCGTTGTACATCATGGCCACATACGACAGGAGCCCGATGCAGGCGAGCACGAAGCCAAGAAGAACGATATTATCCATATTCGTTCCCTGCATCTCTCCTCACCGCCAACCAAAATACTTCACGAGGACGTATAAGCACGCAAGAATCAGTCCCGGCGCACCCCAGATGCATAGGGCCGATTTCCAGTTTAGCTCCTGCACAACATCGCGGCGGCTGCGCCAGGAAATGAAGAAGGCGGGATTGTGATCACCCTTCATCAGCACTGTTTTGGGCTGGAGGTCGAATTGCTCGGTCTCAGCGTCGGGAGATCCGTTTCCAGCAGGCGATGTCCCGCTCACGGCCGCGGTGGCCGTGGCTACTGCGGAGGCAGGGCCATTAAGGCCGGCAGCTTCCCACGCGGCAGGATTGGTTATTCCTGCTTTCATTAACGCAGCAGCGATCTTCTCCTGCTGAGTCATGTTGAGAGAGCTAGTCGGCCTGTCAGATGACAAGCGGACCAGCTCGGTCTTCAGGCCTCGCCCATTTTGAAGGCTGGTCTCGAAAACCTCTTCCCCGGCCGGCAGCATTGAAAATGGGCGAGGCCTGAAGACCGAGC
>Ga0209160_1000069_pt1 | contig 68678 bp, 57 predicted proteins | sample GraSoiAngelo_153_FD_186167 | JGI IMG/M metagenome (GOLD analysis project Ga0209160, IMG submission 186167) | Grasslands soil microbial communities from the Angelo Coastal Reserve, California, USA - 14_1009_12_40cm (SPAdes) (version 2) | ecosystem: Environmental > Terrestrial > Soil > Grasslands ...
GCTGACGAGTTCCGTGCCGCGGCCCGCGGCCTCTTCGATCTGCTCGAGGGCGCGGCGGAACTTGTATTTGTCCATCCCGGACATTTCGCTCATTGGTTCGCACCACACAGTTATTTATCGTTCATTACCTTTTGCGTCGAGACTGCGTTCACATGGAGAAAGTCGTCGTTTCCCTCGGCGGTTCCGTCCTCGTTCCCGGAGACGACGACGCACGGTATCTTCGAAGTCTCGCCGGCTTGTTGCGAGACGTTTCGGTGCGCGTGAAACTCTTCGTCGTCACGGGCGGTGGCCGCATCGCGCGGTATTACATCGAGACGGGACGGTCGCTCGGCATCGGCGAGCGAACGCTCGATGAGTTCGGCATCGCGGTCACGCGCCTCAACGCGCGTCTGCTCGCGGCGGCTCTTGCCGGCCGCGCGAACCGAGAGCCCGCGACGACGTACGCGGAAGCCGCGAAGCTGGCGCGTCGCCATCCGATCGTCGTGATGGCGGGCACGCGCCCCGGCCACACGACGGACCGGGTCAGCGCATCGCTCGCGCGATTCGTCCACGCCGCGCGCATCGTGAACGCGACGTCCGTCGCCGGCGTGTACACGACCGACCCGCGGAAGGACCCGAAAGCGCGGTTGCTCGAGCGGGTGACCTTCCGGGACCTCATCGACCTCGCAGGGAAGGGCCACGCAGCCGCCGGCCCCAGCATCGTCTTCGACCCCGTCGCGGCTCGCGTCGTCGCCCGAGACCGGACCCCGTTGAGCGTCGTCTACGGTCGGGATCCGGTCGCGCTCCGATCGGCGATTCTCGGCCAACCGTTCCGCGGGACCCTCGTCGTCGATTGATGGGGCGGACGCCGCGTGAACCGCCGGACGTGGTACGAGCTCCTCGGGACGGTTTCGCTGGCCCTTGCCGGGGTCGGCGCCGTCTTCGCGGGGGCCGGGGCCGTGCTCCAGCAGGTCATCAGCGTCGCGGCCGCCGCCCTGTGCGCACTCGTGTTCCTCGTCCCCGGTCTGTACTTTCTCGCGTACGCCCGACGGCTCAAAGCTCGCGATCTCGCGTTGGTCCATGCCGCGGCGTATGCGACGGCCCGTGGGACGCTCGATGTCAAAGACCTTGCGACGGAACTCTCCGTCTCCGGCGAGGTTGCGACGAGAATCTTGCGGACCGCGGTTCGCGAGGGTCATCTCCGCGGCCGCTTCGACGAGCGCGGTCGGTTCGTCGCGGAGACTCCTGGCCCGGAACCCGGGGGCCGGCTTCCGTGACCTTTCGCGGTTTCATCGCGGTGGACATTCCGCCGTCGCCCTCGCTCGAAGGCTTTGCGGAGCAGCTCCGCACCGCGAGCGCGTCGCTGAAGGTCGTCGCCACGGACCAGCTGCACCTTACGGTGAAGTTCCTGGGCGAGACGGAGGAGAACCTCGTCCCCGAAATCATGACGGCGATTCGTGAGGCGTGCGCGGACGTCCCACCGTTCCAAGTCACCGTTCGAGGTACGGGGGCGTTCCCGAGTCTCTCCCGGATGAACGTGGTCTGGGTTGGCGTCGAGGGCGCAGAGCCCATCGCTCGAATCGCTTCGGACCTAGAAGGGTCGCTTGAGTCCCTCGGCTTCGCGGCGGAGAGACGCCCCTGGAAAGCCCATGTCACCCTGGCTCGCGTGAAGGGCCACCGCGATCTCGACCGCGTCCGAAGAATCCTCGAGACCCGTCGCGACGAAGTCTTCGGGAGTCACCGGATTGACCGAATCCACCTGAAGAAGAGTGTTCTCACCCCCGGTGGAGCCCAGTACTCGGTCGCAGCGATCGTCGTGTTCGGGAATCTCACCGGCTCATAGGCCATCGGATCGCGGTGGATCATACCTCTAAGTATCGGTATGCGCCTAGTGCGGGCAATTGCGTCGGACGGGGCCTACGCTTCTTTCTTGTCCGCAAGGACCTTGAGGCGGTCCCATTCGATCGTGTGCTTGAGCCGATATTTCTGGAGGATCCGGCTCAGCTGCTCGGTCACGCGGGCAACCTCGATCGTCTTGCCGCGACCGTACAGGTAGAACTCGACCTGGTTCGAGATCGGGAAGATCATCCGCATGAGCCCCTCGCGGTTGTAGCCCTCGGGCTTCCGGTTGTTCCGCAGATCCCGAAGGTTCTCCTCGATCAGGACGTCGACGCTCTCCATGTCCTCCGGGAGCTGCTGCGTCTCTTCGAGGAACTTCAGGAACAGCGGACGGAACGAGGACACGAGGTTCTTCCACTTCACCTTCTTGTCGAATTTGATGTGGCCGCTCCGCGCGCGCATGGTTTCGGTTCCGAAGAGACACGCTCTATTTAACGGTGTTCCGCTCGGGGCGGTTCACGGCGTCGTCCGCGTCAGCCTTAAGCCGGCCCCCTCCATGGCGCGCCCGTGCGGACCGCCCTGACGATCGCCGGGAGCGACTCGGGGGGCGGTGCCGGAATCCAGGCCGATCTGAAGTCCTTCGCCTCGGTGGGCGTGCACGGGACCTCCGCGATTACGTGCGTGACGGCCCAGAACACACGCTCCGTCGACTCGATCTTCCCGATCCCGGTAGCGGAAATCCGGAAGCAACTCCGCGCGGTCCTCGGGGACTTCGATGTCCGGGCGGCGAAGACCGGGATGCTCTTCTCCGCAGAGATCGTTCGGACCGTCGCAAAGGAGCTGCGGGGCACCTCGTTCCCGCTCGTCGTGGACCCGGTCATGGTGGCGACGGTCGGGGCTCGCCTGGAGCAGGACGACTTCGCGGATGCCCTCGGGGACCACCTCCTCGGCCTCGCCGCGCTCGCGACCCCGAACCGCTTCGAAGCAGAGCGGTTGTCTGGCATCCGAATCGACGACGTCGAATCGATGGAGGCCGCGGCACGCGCCATCCTTCGCCTCGGGCCCAAGGCGGTCCTCGTCAAAGGAGGCCACACGAAAGGGGTCCTGGTCGACGTCCTCTATGACGGCCGGCGGATGCGGCGCCTTCGCGGGAGGCGGTACCCGAAGACCTTGCACGGCGCCGGCTGCACCCTCGCCGCGTCGACCGCGGCGTACCTCGCCCTCGGGCGACCCCTCCTCGCCGCCGTCGAATCGGCCCGGCGGAAGGTCGCCGCGGGGTTCCGGCAGTCGTATCGAGCCGGGCACGGGGTCGAAATCATCGATTCCCACGCGGTCCCGGATTGACGAATTCGGCCTCACGGGGGACGCTCCCATTCGTGCCTGGACGCGTATTATCAATGCGCGAAAGACCGCCCACAAACTTCAAGTAGGCTGACCAAAATCCAACCGCGAACCGACACACGCAGCCGCCGGGCTCTCGCCACGTCCTACGATGGCGCGTGCAGAGCCCACGACGGCCGGTGCCGGGACGGCACATTCGTGGAGGCGCGGACCATACACAGTCCTGGGAGAGGCGCGGAAGTCACCGGGCCTGAGGCGCGTTCGCACGGGGGTGGATGCCGTGCGGATCGCACTCTTCACGGATAGCTACTTGCCCACCGTCGACGGCGTCGTGACCTCCGTCCTGACGACCCGCCGGCAGCTCGAGGCCCACGGCCACGAGGTCGTCGTCTTCGCGCCGGAAGACCCCCATCGCCGCGGGAAGCGGGAACCCGGGACCATCTACGTCCGGGCGAAGGAGTTCCGCCACTATCCGGGCTACCGACTCGCCATGTTCCCGGGCCGGGAGACGGACCTGATCAAGGAGATGGGGATCGACGTGATCCACATCCATGGCGTCGGCTTCGTCGGGATCAAAGGCATCTGGGCCTCCTGGCATGCGAAGGTCCCCCGCGTCTCGACGTTCCACACGATGATCCACGAGACGCTCGCCTTCTACTCTCCATTCGGCCTGAACCTCCATCTCCTCGAGCGGGGGTTGCGGTTCTATCTCCGCATCTTCCTCCGGAAGACCCACGGGGTCGTCGTGCCGAGCCGCGCCATCCTGGAAGAGATCCTCGCCCTCTCGCCGTCGGCGAAGATCGCGGACGTGATCCCGACGGGAGTGGACACGGACCGGTTCCGGCCGGACATCTCCGGCCAAGGCGTGCGCACGAAGTGGGGCCTGAACGGAAACGATGTCATCCTGCACGTCGGCCGCGTCGCGCCGGAGAAAAACCTGACGACCCTCATCCACGCGTTCCCGAAGGTCCTCGAGTCGAACCCGGACACGAAACTCATGATCGTCGGGACCGGCCCGTACATGGAGAAGTATTACGATCTGGTGCGGCACCTCGGTCTCGCCGGGGACGTCATCTTCACGGGCTTCGTCCCGGACGCGGACCTGCCGAAGTATTACGCGGCCGCGGATGCGTTCGCGATTGCGTCGAAGTTCGAGACCCAGGGGCTCGTCGTCCTGGAGGCGCTCGCGTCCGGCCGGCCGGTCGCCGGCGCGAACTATCGCGCGATCCCCGAGTTCGTGCGCGAGGGCGTCAACGGGGCCCTATTCGAGCCGAATGACGTGCGCGGCTGCGCGGCTGCGATCCTCCGCTGCTTGCGCGAGCCCGACGGGATGCACGAGGCCGCCCGGGAGACGGCCCTCCGGTTCTCGGTCGAGCGATGCACCCGGCGCCTCGAGCGCGTCTACGATCGTCTCGTGGCCGCGTGACGAGGATGGACGAACCATCCGCGGCGCGGGCCGCGGTCGGCCCTCCCCCGGCTCCGCGGATCTCTGTCATCGTGCCCACGTGGAACGAAGCGAATTATCTGCCTGCGCTCCTCGAGTCCCTTGAGCACCAGACGATCCCGCCCGACGAGGTGCTGGTCGCCGATTCGGGCAGCTCGGACGACACCCCGGAGGTCGCGCGCCGGGCCGGGGCGACCGTCGTCGAGGGAGAGCGACGAGGCCCCGGCGAAGGTCGGAATCGAGGTGCCCGGGCGGCTACGGGAAATGTGCTGGTGTTCGTCGACGCCGACTGCATCCTGCCACCGACTCTCATTGAGTCCGTCTTCCTTGCCCTCGCCGACCCTGCCGTCGTCGGTGGCGCGACCGGTTTCGCTCCGGCGAACGGCCGACGGGTCGAGCGATCGTTATTCTACCTTGCGAACGCGTACCAGCGGGCGATGACGATCTGGGGCATCCCGCACAACGCAGGATACTGCTTCTTCTTCCGGAGGACGGCGTTCGAGTCGCTGGGCGGGATCCGGGAGGATCTGGTCCTGAACGAGACCCACGATCTGGCGATTCGGTCCCGGTCCATCGGACGCTTTGTCCTCCTTCCGATCATCGTGGAAACGTCGATGCGCCGATTCCGTTCGTACGGGTATCTGCGGACGATCCTCCAGGAGTACGTCGCGTCGACGATCCTGTACTACGCCACCGGGCGCAGCCCGCGAGAGCTCTTCCGTCCCGCGCCCGCACGGTGACCAGGTCACGGCCGGGCTGCCGAGGACGCCTCGATTCGTCGGCGCCGGAACCATGACGCGAGGAACGACAAACCGACCACGACCACGACGAGGGCGAGCGTGATCCATCGGGCGGTCGCCACATCGTAGGCGAGGCCAATGGCGAAGACGACGTACAACAGGATGGCGTACTTCGCGAGGCCTCCGATCGCGACGTAGGCCATAGACCGTCGATAATCCCAGCCGAGGGTCGCGATGAAAGCCCCCACCATCGGGATGACGGGAACCGCGCGATTCATGAGGATGACCCGTTCGTCTTGGACGAGCAAGAAACTCGTCCATTTCTTCATCGCTCGCTCGAGCCAACGCGGCATCCTCCGACGTAGGACGACCCATCGTCGGACGGCGACGTAGAGCAGGCTCGTCCCGAGGATGTCCCCGACCACCGCCATCGCGAGCAGAAGGCCGGCCCACGCGACCGGGCCGAGCATCTCCGCAGGCCGATACGTGTACGTGACCACGATCCAGACCTCCGGCAGAGCGGGGAACAACGCCGCGTCCAGGGCGAAGATGATCACCAGGATCACGAGGCTGCCGACCGGCCCGAGCGACCCAAACAGCGCGGTCAGGAGCTCATCCAGGGAGGCCATCGGCGGGCCTCAGTAGAGCCGCGAGATGGATAGCATCGTGACCTGGAAGACGAGGGTTCGACCTTTCGTCGGGGTGTTGTAATTCAGCGTATACGTGCCCGCGTCTGTGTCCACCGACGTCACGACGAAGACCACGGTGCCGCCTGCGTTCTTCTGTCCGACCCGGTCGACCATGGCGGGCGTCAGGAGATGATGGACGAGGATCGCCCCTTCGCCGGCGTTTGCCGCGTCATCGATCGAGACGACCTGCGCGTCCCACGCCCCGTGCGGCCGGACGAGCTGGCCCGGGATCGGGCTGTTCGTGACCGTCACGATCGTCCCGGCCACACTCACCGTCGCGGGCCATCCCCAGAACGGATCCGTCACGTTCGTCCCCGACACGGCCGCCGTTTGGTACGTCGCGACGAACGAGGATGTGTCCATGGTCAGGCGGACCGGAACGGTCTCAAAGAGCGGTTTGACGAAGATCTTCGCAGGATCCGCGGGGCCGTATCCGAGGGCCGGCGGCACCACGATCCTCTTCGAATCGCCGATCGCGAGGCCTTGGATCCCGATGTCGAAGCCCGGCACGACTCCGCCGCTCCCGATCGTCACCGGTAAGGGCGAGTACTCCCCGTGCCAAGCGAACATGAACGCTTTCGGGTACGAGGCGTTGTCCTTCGCGATGGCCTGAAGGCTCGCGTCGAACACGAGGCCGTTCTCCGCGAACGTGCCGATGTAGTCGACCTGGACTCGGTCCCCGCTCTGGGCCCGGAGCGGGGGCGGCGCGAACTTGGGGACGACGTAGCCGTAATACACCCCGAGGATCGCGGCGACGAGGACCACCACGCCGATGAAGGACCAGAGCGTGCTCACGCCTCGGTCGTCCCGGCGGAGCGAGCGGGCCATGATGATTTCGGGCTAACCTGGGGAACGGCCATAAACATTATGGTGCTCGCGTCGAAGCCCGGCGAAAACTCGAGAGGAAGCGCGGTCCGATCACGCGAACGACACGTAGTGGATGTCAATCGACTCGCGGTCGTAGAGGACCACGCTCGGGCTCGGGGAAACCGCAGTCCCGTTCACGTTCATCTGAGTCGGGCTGTCGAACGACTTGCCCCAGACGCGGTAGAAGTCCCCGATCGAGTAGAGGCGCTTTACATCCGTCTCGATATGGATTGTGCCGCTCGTGTCGTGCGTATGCAGCGGCTCGACGCACACGGCACTCAGCCCCACGTTGGCGGGAATCGTGACCGGGGTGCTTCCCGAGTAGACTTTGAGCGTCGTGTGCCAATGATACGCCAATTGATCGGGAGTGACCGTGACGCACGGGAAGGGCTGGGACGTGATCGTCGTCAAGTAGTACACACCGAAGCCGCCCAAGACGAGGAGGGCGACCACCGCGACGTGCCACTTCTTGATGTGAATCGGCGCCGAGGACCCTCTCGGGCGGGTCCGGCCGGGCTCCTGCCTCAGCTCTTCTCGGAGTCTCGGGGTGTCGGGATGGCGCGGGTGGGTGTCGTTGAGATGCCGAAGGAGGTTCTCCGGCTTCACGGCGACGTTGCAGATGGGACAGTGATCCGTCTTCGCCAACGCGCGACCTTCCGGTTCTCGGACGGACGAATGGAGCGTGGCCTCCTATTTAGGAATGACGCGTACGCGCGTCGAACTCACGCGTACATCGCGCCGGAGGCGTCCGTCGAACGGATCGGGCTCTCGCCGAGCACCTTCTCGACCGCGCGCTCGAAGTCCGCCATCGTCACAACTTCGCGGTCCTCGCGGATTGCGAACATCCCGGCTTCCGTGCACATCGCATGGATGTCGGCCCCGGTCGTGCCCTCGCAGCGCGCCGCGAGCACGCCGTAGTCGACGTCCGGAGTGACGCTCATCTTCCGTGTGTGGATCTTGAAGATCGTCATGCGGGCCTCGTGGCCCGGGATCGGGATCTCGATGATTCGGTCGAACCGTCCTGGGCGCAGCAGGGCCTCGTCGAGGATGTCCGGCCGGTTCGTCGCGCCGATGATCTTCACTTCCCCGAGGGGATTGAAGCCGTCGAGTTCCGCGAGGAGCTGCATGAGCGTCCGCTGGACCTCCCGGTCCCCGGAGGTCGCGATCTCCAGACGTTTCGCACCGACCGAATCGAGTTCGTCGATGAACACGATCGACGGGGACTTCTCGCGGGCGAGCTGGAACAGCTCCCGCACGAGCCGGGCCCCCTCGCCGATGTACTTCTGGACCAGCTCGGAGCCGACGAATCGGATGAACGTGGCCTGGGTGCGGTTGGCGACCGCCTTCGCGAGGAGCGTCTTCCCCGTGCCGGGTGGGCCGACCAGGAGGACTCCTTTCGGCGGCTCGATCCCGACCTTCCGGTACAGGTCCGGCTTCAGGAGCGGATCCTCAACCGCCTCGCGCAGTTCGCGCATCTGGCCCTCGAGACCACCGACGTCATCGAATGTGACCGGGGGCTTCTCGATGATCTCCGCACCGGTGACGATCGGATCCAGTGACGGCGGAAGGACGCCCATCACAGCGAGCGTCTGCTTGTTCAACGCGACGCGCGCACCAACGACCAGGTTCTCCTTCGTGATGTAGTCGGCCGCGTTCACGATGAAATCCGGACCCGTGGACGACTTGACGACGACCCGGCCATCCGCCAAGATGTCCCGGATGTTCCCGATGATCAGGGGTGGGCTCTTGAGCCGGTCGAGCTCCTGCTTGAGCCGCCGGATCTCTTTTTGGAGACGGCCCAGCTCGGTCTCGACGTACCGTTTCTCGCCCTCGGCCCGCCGGGCGGTCTCCAAGAGCTTGTCGTTTTTGTCCTCAAGGGAGGCGATCCGCTCCGACATTTTCTCCGAGAATTCACGTATCTGGTCGTCGTCCATACAATCGTCCGGTGGGAGGGCGGGAAGACGAAGGCTATATACCAAGCACTTTTTATTTAGTCTTTGCGGGCTAGATTCGTGATCTGCGAATTGTGTGGCGCCGACGTGCCGCGCCTGAAGAATGTGGCCATCGACGCGACCATTCTGGCGGTTTGCACGGATTGTTCACGGTTCGGGGACGAGGTCGCGACGCCGGCGTTGAGGCAGAGCACGATGCCCCCCATCATCGCGCAGCGCCTCGAGATGCGCCAGCGACGCATGACCCCGCGGGACGTGTATACGCAGGCCGGCGAACTCGAACTCGCGGACGACTTTCCGCAGCGGATCCGCCAGGCTCGCGAGGCACGGGGATGGAAGCAGGCGGATCTCGGCGCGAAGATCAACGAGCGGGTCAGCGTCATCGCGAAGCTCGAGTCCGGCGCCATCAGCCCGGGCGACGCGCTCGTCCGCAAGCTCGAGCGGGAGCTTGGGATCAAATTGAAAGAACGCGTGGAACCCGTCGCGGCTAAGAAGCCGGCGGCCGGAGGTGGAGTCACCCTCGGCGACCTGATCAAGATGCGCGAAGATCGTCCGTGATTACGGCATCCCGAGGCGGCTCTTCACCGCGGGCAAGAACGACGTGACATCGACTCCCGCCTGATGCGCCGCGACGAGGGCGGCCACCTCGACCTCGACGTCCAACTTTTCCTGGACCGCGTTCACCGAGGCGATCACCGATTTTCGGTCCGTCTTCGTCTTCGCGACGATGGCGTCGACGATTCGAAGAAAGACGTCCTCCGATACCGCCGTGGAGATGTCGAGAATCGCGGAGGTCGGGATGTAATCTCGCGGTACCTCCACCGCGGAGACGTCGAACGCGGGGCGGATCGCGCCGCCTTGCGATTCGAGCAGCTTCGTCTCCAACCCGAGCTGCAGCAGACGCTGAGCGTCCCGGGGAGGGAACCAGTGCATGTCCATCGAGGCCGAGAGCACGAATTCCCGCTCGCTCAATTCGTCGCGGCCTTTGCGTTTGAACAGCAAGGCGATCGCATCGCGTAGCTCTTCCATGGGATCCATCCGAGCAGGAGCGATGGAACCGTCCGGGCCTAGATAAACGTGCGGCGCCCCCAAGCGAATCTTTATCTCGCGGGCGCCCCTTGGTCTTCCTGCTCCAGCGTAAGGTCGCGCTGACCAATGATGCGCGATGCAAGCCTGGAGAGGACGTCGTATGGGTCCCTCCTCGACAGCCCCGCGTTCGGGGCGCTCCGTGACAGGGGGACAACGCGGCGTCCAACAATCCCTCGGCAAGGGTCAGGGCGTCGAGTGAGCAGTCGCTTGGCCGTGACACGCACTGTTACTGCCGAGGGACAACCCCCCCGGCTCGGCATTTTTTCAGGATTGTGAATCAGACCTTGCTTCGCGCCGCGAGCGCCGACTGAGGGCCAAGGATACGAAGATGGCGCCCAGCAAAGGCGGAATCACGTCTTCAAACTCTGGGATGTAGTAGAAATACGTCGCCGAGGTTGATGACTTCCAGTAGAGAGCGCCCGAGATGTTTGTGCCAAATGTAACGTCGTTCGGGGCGCGGACAACGACGGAGGGATAATCCGTAGGAGCGTCCAGCGTGGTCCGCGACGTCCAGCTCCCGCCTGTTCTCGACTTGTAATAGAGTTGCGACCCGGAGACCGCCACATACAACGCGTACACGTTTCCGGTTCGATCCACCCCGATTGAAGGGTGCGTAAATTGGGTGCCGCTAAGCGAATCAACTGCCTCGGCCGCCGCGAACACGCCGACGGGATAGTCGAGGAAACGGACGTAGATCGCCCGGGTCGATCCGTCGACGTCCTTCGCGTATGCGATCCACAAGTCACCTGCGACATCCCACGTCGTCGCCAATGACGGGTACGAGGACGCCTCGACTCCCGACGCGACGGTGTCGTAACCACTCGAATTGTCCGCCTTCATGAACTCCGAGGCAGCATCGCACTGGTTCGACCCGAGATTCTTGCAGACCGTATACTGGATCTCGTTCGTCCCGGCCTCGTAATAACGAACAAGGCTCACGTAGTTGTTCTCCGGCGAGACGTCAACGGAAAGACCCGTGTAGGTCGTCCCCCACGATACGGTGGGACGCCACGTCCCCGCGGCCTTGTTCTTGTAGTACACGGTGCCGCTTGTCTTTGACGCGCTCCACGCAATGTGTGGATTCTTGCTAGTGTCGGTACTAATCGTGGGCATGTAGCCCGGGGCGGTATCGTCGACAGGGGCAACCGCTGTCCAACTCGCCGACGACGCCAACTGGCTCTGGGTCGGATAGGCGACCGTCGTCACGACGTACCGAACGAGGTTTAGAATCTGCTGGCTCCCGCTGGCCGAGGCGGAAAGCCAGACAAGATGGAGGAACCCTCCCGAGTCGATTGCAATCGACGGCTCCGTCGAGTCAAACGAGTAGAGGAGGGGACTATCGGCGGAACGGCCAGAAGCGAGGACGATCTGACTCCCCCATGTCGAACCGCTCGTGTCCAGGCTACGCATCATGATTATCCGATCCCAGAGCGTGGTCGATGTGACCACCGCCAGATCGAGCCAGAAATCCGATTGAGTGCCGTCCGGACCGCTCGCGTCGACGAACCGGACTGACGGTGCGCCGGAGTTGTATTCTGAGGTCGTGAGCGTGTAGTTGTACACCGTATTTATGGTGGAAGAAATTGTGGCCCGAGTGTTCCACGTCGACGGCGGGGTCAGGACCTGCACATTGAGATTTTCGTCTTGGCGGTACCCTTTGACCTTCAACGTGTACGAGTCCGCGCCCCCTGGGACGCCAGACCAATCGTACTGAACGGCGAGCTTGTAACTCTGAGGAGTATAGGCGACTTCGACGATCATCGCGTCCAGGTCGATCGGGTTGGCGCCGCCGTTCTTGGTATGAACTGCCTTCCAGGCAATTAGGTCGCCCGTAAAGTCCGATGCGGACCAAGCGTGCGACGTACATGTCGTTTGGTCGAACCACGTGTAGGCATTGGGGTCGACCGTAACAGGGATCATGAGGAATGCGTTCCCGCAATAGGTCGTTCCGCTGTTCCAAGAGAGCGTCATGAGATCGAGGCGTTCGTCCGCCGCACCGGTCTGGAAAGCCTCGACGCCGAATCGGACCCGACTGATTGTCGATCCCGCCGGTATATTGAAACCGAAGGTCTTGTAGGATACGACCTGCCCGTCGGAGGGGGAAACCGCGTACGCGTCGTCGCTCATCTCGCCGTTCGAACAAGACGTCCACGCGCAAGCTGGCGAAGTGCCTACCCCGGTGGGATTGTTACCGGCACCGGTCTGGCCGATGTTCGCTTCTCGGTATTGGACGAACACGCCGTCTTCGGTCTGGATGTCGTTGGGGAACGTCCCCGCCACCGTGCACCCCGTGCCAAACTCGACCACGTACCACCCGATGTCCGCATCGTTAGGAGAAGCCCCTCGGACGAGCCGGAGGTTTGTGGACGTCGTCAGGTCCAAGGTGACCGTCGCGACACCCGGGTTGTCATCCGAGCCATACCACGTCCTGCCTCCTCGGTAGTACATCCCTCCCGCGGTGACGATGGTCTTGGTGGGATCGACGCACTCTATCGAGATGTCCTTTTGCGTCTGACCCGTTGCAAAATAGACCCTCCATGATTGCACGCTGGTCGTGTCGGTGAACACGACCAGATACCACGTGAGGCTGAGCATGGCGTTCGTGAAGTTACGATCGAACACTAGCGTGGTTGGAGTCATGATCAGACCGCGCACCATTTTCGGACCGATGTTGAATGCCGTTCCGTTGTCGGACGTGTAGGTGAAAAGCAACCACGCTTTCGTTTCGTCGACGGTTGGGATGGTGACCATCTTCGAAAAGTCCGATGGGGGGCTGGGTCCGGGGTTTAACGTCACGTCGCCTGTCTGGACGGAGGCGTCCGTGTATTCGATAACTTGCCACTCCGCGACCCCGTCGAAAACGGTGATGTTGAAAAGGGACAGCTGCAAGTTCGTCGATGTCGTGATCTTCGCCCTCAGGAAATCGTCCGACCCGTACCCCGTCCCGGATTTCCGGTAGGTCACGATCGGGAAACTCTCTGTTAAGACCACAGACGAGATGGGGACATTGACCGTGTTGCCGGTCATCGTCGTCGAGTTTCGTTGCACGGCGACGCCGCGATTGAATTCTGCGACATACCATTCGATGATGATCGAGGGAGCTCCCACAGACTTGGCCCGTTGGAACCGAAGGGTCGTCGTGTCGATGATTTGGCCCGAAATCTGACTGAAATCGGGGTTCGCATCATTGAAACTTGCGCTGAATGTCACGAACGCCTTCGTCGTCACGACGGACGTGATCGTCACGTTCACGGTGGACGCTCCCGCAGCGAGCGTGGCCTGTCCATTCTGAACTTTCGTTGATTGCGGAGCGGTCGTCGCTTGCTCGGCTAGCCGGTTGTAGAACACCGCGTACCAGCATCCATCCGAGTTCGTCGCATCACACGCCGTGCCCGGCGTGTCTCCGGCGCGGACAACCTTTCGTTGTTGGTTATACACGGTCGTTGCGGAACCTGAGCCCGGGTCGATGACCGTGGCTGCGGGTTGGGGGCCGACTTGGGCCCAGGGGACTGAAAGGGGCGCGCTTGCGGTCGCCATCTTGAATGAGGAAACCATCAGGACGAGGGCCGGAGCTATCGCGGTTGAATCGACCGAGCCCCAAAAGTCTCCCGCCTCGACGTAGACCTTAGTCGCGTTGACCGGGACGGAAAGTTCGACCGCGTGATAGCCAAGCGCAACGGTGACGGGTGATACCGGAGTCCAAGCCCATTGGCCCGGAAAAGAACCGGAAAATGCAAGCAGGGCCGACTGGGTCACCGCGCGGTCCTTTCCGCGGATTTCGACGAGCCGGTCCGCTCCGATGCCCCCGATCGAATAGCCGCTCCACGTGCTGTTGTCGATGTCGAGGAAAATCCGGAGTACGTCCTCTCCGAGCGCGACCGGTTTCTGTGTTGGGCCGATATAGACGCTGACGAACTTGCCTGCATACGGCGCGGGGAACGAACCCGGCAGGGTCGTGTTGAGCCAGTAGTCCGTGCCTCCGGGGAAGCCAAAGTCCGTGATCCCGTCGCCGTCGTAGTCGCCGTTCGTCTGCGCGTCCGGAATCCCGTCGTTGTTGAAGTCCAACGGCATCGGATCGACGACGTCCGGAACGGTGTCCCGGTCCGTGTCGGCGAGCGCCGGGGTGTTCTGGAGCGGCACGGGCTGAGGCGTCTCCGGGACGGGTGTGCCTCGAAGGATCCGACCCAAGACGTCGGTGTAGAGGAACGTAGACGTCCCCCCGTGCTGGGCGCCGTATCGACCGACGTCAATGTCCGGATTCGGACGGGGCGTCACGTCGTTTGATCCGTCCGCCAAGAGGGCGGTCCATTCGTCGAAGGCGCCGTCGACCTGAGGCGCCGGAGGAACGACCCCGAGGTAACCGACGATCCGCGCCCCCGCGTTCTCCCGCACCGCCACGACAGCTGCACCGAGGCCAAACGGATGCGTCGACGGAAGGCGGATGCCGAACGTATCTCCGCTGGTCCCGCTGAAATCCCCGACGATGTAGAGATAGGTCGTGGCTCCGACCGCGATTGTGCGGGCGGGGAAGGAGAAGGTGACGTCTCGGGACGTTGGGGTGGCTACGGCCACTAGCGTCCCGCCATCCATGAGCCGGAGGGAAAGCGCCGCGCTCGGGGCCGCCGTGCCCGCGACCTCGACGTGAAGGGAGTCCAATACCACCGCTTGGCCGTGGGCAGTCAAGGTGAGTTGGAGGAGAGGGACCCCATTGCCCGACAGGACGTCGGGGACTTCGGGATCGGCGATAACGGACAGCGTCCCGGCCGTCGGGCTCACGGGGAACTCTCCGGTATCCGTCTGACCATCCCATGATTCCGTGTGCACCGTCGCGATGACTGGGACGGTCGTCGCGGACGACGAGAGCCATTCCGCCTCGGCTTCGATTTGCGATCCGCTCGCGGCTGCCTGCGTCGCGGTCCCCTTGATCCACCCGTTCCAATCTCGTTGGTCTCGATTCGAATCGAATTCCCAGAGCGTGCTCGAGAGGACGGTTCCCCCGTGGCCCGAGATCTCGATCATCCGGTCCGCGCCGAGGCCGTCGATCCGGTACCCGGTCGCCGCGGAAGCGTCGATGTCCACGAAGATCCGGACGGTGTCCATTGTCCCCGGGGATGGCCCGCCTCCGGCGAGGGCCGAGCCTGCGACTTGGACGAAGAAGGCGTACGGGCCGAGGTTGTTGACCATTCCGAAGCGTACGACATCGATGTTCGGGTTGAGGGCTGCCCCGGGTCCCATCGCCTCCGTGGGCTGGGAGGCCCAGTCGCCGAACTGACCGTCAATCCGAATTGGATAGGCGGGACCGCGGTAATCTGGGACAAAGAACAAGGGCGCGAGAAGCAGCGCCGCGGAGACGAGCGGGATGAGATAGAGCTTCCACCCAGCGTTTTGCATCATCCGACGCACGCCCGCCGGCCGGAATCCGCTCGAGCGGAACCCGCCCAGTCCGTTCGTCAAGCCGTTCGTGCGCCCGAGACCGTTGGTGAGCCCATTGGTCCGGCCCAAGCCGTTCGTGAGCCCGTTCGTCCGACCCAGGCCGTTGGTGAGGCCGTTCGTACGACCGAGCCCGTTCGTCAATCCGTTCGTGCGGCCCAGGCCATTCGTCAGGCCGTTCGTCCGGCCGAGCCCATTCGTGAGACCGTTCGTGCGTCCGCGGAGACCGTTCGTGCGGCCTCTCAGCCCATTCGTCCTCCCGGCCTTTGCCGCCCCGCGGCGTCCGAGGGCCAAGCCGTTGGTCAATCCTTTTTTCGACGGCGTCTTCTCGATCGGCTTCTTCGCCGGAGGGACGTCTCGCTCCTGCTCGGGTTTTGGAGCTCGAACGTCCGGTTTGTCGAGGGCTTTCTCGGGCCCCTTCACGGGGCCGAGCTCCTCTTGGACCATCTCCTGGATCGCGGCGTGGCCGAGGTCGTCGAGTTCGTCCTCCATGCTTCGGGTCGGTGCGAACTTCACCCCGCAGTTCGCGCAGCTCGTCGCATCCAGGGCGACCGGCGACTCGCACATCGGGCACGGAACCGTTGCATCAATCGCCTTCGCCGCCTCGGGCTCGCTCTGCTGGGCCCGCATCCGACTCTGTCGAGCGAGATCCGCTTGGCCGAGCTTCGCATGCAGTTTCGTCTTGAGCACCCAAAGACCCGGATACGCCGGGTCAAGGACCGCGAGCCGATCGAGGGTCTCCAGGCCGCCCTTCGCGTCGTCAAGCGTCGCCTGGGCGGCCGCCATGGCGAAGAGGGCGTCCGCGTCCCTCGGATTGAGCTTGAGCCGCTCGGTCGCGATCTGCAGGATGAGACGGAGTCGTTGGGCCCTTTCGTCTTGTGATTCAAGGACGCTCCCTCGGGCCGTGGTCCCCGGGGCGGCCGGCTTCAGTGTGTCCTGCACGACCCGCATGCCCGCCTCGGAGATCTCGAGGACGCGGAATGTCGGGTCCGGCGCCGTGTCCTTGAGATGGAGGACGCCGATCTTCCTGCCAATCCGATCTCCGCTCCGGGTCCGTTCGATCTCGATGACGCCGTCGAAGGGCTGGTGAAGGGTGGTGAGCTGCGCGGCTGAGTGCATCTCTTTCTCGAGCAACACGAGGCTCGTGAACTGGTGGCGGTCGAACTTCCTCTTCGCGCTCTGCGCGAACGCATAGACCTGAGTCACTTCATACGAGCTCGTCGCAGGCGACAGCAGCTCGATCACGGCGCGCCGCGATCCGCCTCCGGTCAGGCCGGCGATGGCGCGGCTCAGCGCCACGCCGAGGTTGGTCAGGTCGATCGAAGAACGGATGACGATCCCGCGGTCCTCGATGTCCTGCACGGTCTCTTCGCTCCACGAATACCAATCGACGACCCGGAGCCGATTCTCGTTCGTGACCGACTCGAGATTCACGCCGAGTTCCCGCAGCTCCGCGATGACGGCGTCCGGCGATTGCGAGGCGGTGACAACCAACCCGCTCCCTCCCGACTTCAGGCCTTCGGCGAGGAACGTGAGCGCGAAGCGGAGTTTCTCTTGGCCCGGGGGTCCCTGCAGGACGACGCTCGAGCCGACGGGCAGACCGCCCTGGACCATCGCGTCGAACCCCGGGATGCCGGTCGGGAGCCGCGGCATGGAATCATCCCTCCAACGGACGAGTCAGGCCGCATCGGAGTGCGAGGTCCGGATGGGCGGCGATCGCGTCTCGGAGCGCCGCCTGGAAGACTCCCTTCGCCGAGTTCGCCCCGAGCCCCTGCGCGCATACGTTCCAGAGATCCCGATGGACCGCCGCGACGAGTTCCCGGAGTCGGTCCAGGCCCGCCTCGGTCCCGTCCACCATCTGATCGAACACCGCCTTCCGGAGCTCCTGATGGTTCGTCGTCAGCCGATGTTCCATCTCAATCTCGATCGCGGGCGTGCCGACGTATCGAATCCGCTCAAAGAGCGAGTGGAAGTACTCGACGTAGAAGTCGACCACTTCGCGAAGGGGTCCCGCCTCGTCCTCGAGATTCACCTCGAACCGCAGGTGGGGGGACCGCAGTCGATACTCGAACGTGCGGGCGTCGTGGGGCCGACGATCGACGAGGCCGAGCTCTGCGAAGCGCTGAAGGAACTTCGACGCGGTCGTGATGTGAACGTCCAGGGACCGCGCGACCTCGCTCGAAAGGTGCCAGTTCCCGTCGCGCAGGGCCCGGAGGATCGAGACGCTGTGCTCGCCGGAGAGGAGGAGAATGGCCTGTCGGAACGTCTGCTGGTCCATATCGGCGTACCTCGTAATCAAGCGTGCCCGGGGAGGCGAAGTCTATTTGTCGTGGAGTTGGGGGCTCTTAAGGGATGTCCCGGGATTCTCAGGCTCGATTATCTAGGGGAAGAACGAACGAATTCGGAGCCCTACCGCGGTCCTTGTTCGCTCGAACTCCGTCAATCGCGATCCGCTGCTGCGCGGAGGGAGAATTTCAACCGCCCTCCAAGTGAATGCTAAGCAAGGTTGAAGTACGGGTACCCGATTCGGGCCCCCTACGGCCGTCCCGCCCGATCGATAGTCGACCCCTTCGCCCGCGGCCCGGTGCGAGGGACACCGATGCGTTACACGCGATTTGAGAAGGCTCGCATTATCGGAGCGCGAGCGCTCCAGATCAGCATGGGATCGCCGATCCTCATCGACGTGCCGAGCGGGATCGTGGATCCGATCGAGATCGCATGGATCGAGTTCAACAGTGGCGCGATCCCGATCACCGTCAAGCGGGAGACCTAGGCCTCCGGCCGGCCGCCACGCATTCCGGGTCGGGAGAAGTGGTTCGGAAATTGCAGCCCGAATCGTAGTGTTTATATAGAACCGCATACACATTATTGACCGCGAAAACCTCTTGGAGATGGCGCACCATGGAGCGAAAGAGCAAGGAGATTCAGGCAAAGAAGGAACAGAGCCTGACGAGGACGACCGTTTCGCCCTTCGCCTGGTTGGACGACATGGACCGGTGGTTCGACAACTTCCGCCGGAGCTTCGAGGACCGCTTCTGGGGAGGTCCGCTCGCCCAGTGGACCGACTCCGACCTGCGTGTCCGCGAACCCCTCGTCGACCTGATCGACAAGGGTTCCGAGTTCGTGGTCCATGCGGAACTCCCCGGCGTTTCGAAGGAGGACGTCGACCTAACCGTCACCGCGGACGCGATTGAGATCCACACGGAGACGAACCGCTCCCGGAAGGAGAACGAGAAGAACTACCAGTACCGCGAGCGGACGTACCAGGCCCTCCACCGCCTGCTGAGCTTCCCGGAGGAGGTCAAGGCCGACCTCGCCTCCGCGACGCTCAAGGACGGCGTCCTCGAGGTCCGGGTTCCGAAGAAGGAGCCGACCCCGGAGCCGAAGCCCGTCAAGGTGCCGGTCGAGTGACGCGGCCCCTTGACCTTTCCCCTTCTCTTTTTCGTTTCGAGGTATTCAACATGAGTTCAAGTAACTCCGATTCGTTGCGAAGTCCCGCGAGGGCCGCGCGTGCGGTCCCGCGCGAGAGGAGACACGCTGAACATGGCCGCCGGCCGTGAGAAATTCCTCCGAGTCGCCGAGGCGAAGCCTGCCGATGCGGGACGCGGGATCGTGCGCATCGACCCCGAAGTCATGAAAATTCTCGAGTTGAAGGAAGGCGACATCGTCCTCATCGAAGGCGCGAAGTCGACGGCCGCCGGAGTCCGCCGCGGGTATCCGGAAGACGCGAATCGCGGCGTGATCCGGATGGACGGGATGCAACGGCGCAACGCCGGCGTCGGGATCGACGACAAAGTCGGTCTGCGCAAGGCCCTGGCCCGTCCCGCAGAGAAGGTGTCGCTCGCCCCGACCGAGGCAATTCGAATCATGGGCGGCGAACAGTACATGGCGCAGGTCCTCCAGGGCCGCGCCATCACTCGCGGCGACGTGATCAGCGTGAGCGTGATGGGCCGCAAATTCGATTTCGTGGTCACGTCGTTCGCTCCCGGCGCGGACGCCGTCCTCGTCGAAGCGGAGACGGAAATCAAGATCGCCGAGAAGGCGATGAAAGAGGAAGAGGCGAAAGTCCCGAAAGTCGACTATGAGGACATCGGCGGCCTCGGGAGCGAAGTCCGCAAGGTCCGCGAAATGATCGAACTCCCCCTCCGGCATCCGGAACTGTTTGAGAGACTCGGCGTCGAAGCGCCTAAAGGCGTGCTGTTGCACGGCCCTCCGGGGACCGGGAAGACGCTCCTCGCCAAAGCCGTCGCGTCCGAGACGAACGCGAACTTCCATTCGATCTCCGGGCCCGAGATCATGTCCAAGTTCTACGGACAGAGCGAAGAGAACCTGCGGGACATCTTCAAGCAAGCCGAGGAGAACGCACCGAGCATCATCTTCATCGACGAGCTGGACTCGATCGCGCCGAAGCGAGACGAAGTCATGGGCGAAGTCGAACGCCGCGTCGTGGCCCAGTTGCTCGCCCTGATGGACGGCCTTCAGGCGCGCGGCAAGGTCGTCGTGATCGGCGCCACGAACCGTCCGAACGCGCTCGATCCGGCGTTGCGCCGGCCGGGTCGGTTCGATCGCGAGATCGAGATCGGCGTCCCCGACCGCGACGGTCGGCTCGAGATCCTGCAGATCCACACGCGCGGCATGCCCTTGTCGAAAGACGTCGACCTCAAGGAACTCGCGGGCCTCACCCACGGGTACGTCGGCGCGGATCTCGCGGCTCTTTCGAAGGAGGCCGCGATGCGCTCCCTCCGACGGATCCTGCCCGACATCGACCTCCAGGCCGACGTGATCCCGCCGGAAATACTGAACCGATTGACGGTCACGAAGGACGATTTCCTCGAGGCATACCGGGAGATGGAGCCTTCCACGCTGCGGGAGGTCCTGATCGAGAAGCCGAACGTCAAGTGGGAGGACATCGGCGGCCTCGACGAGGCGAAGCAGGAACTTAGGGAGTCGATCGAGTGGCCGCTCCGCATGAACAAGATGTTCGCCCACTTTGACGCCCGCCCCCCGCGGGGCATCATCATCTTCGGGCCTCCGGGCACCGGGAAGACCCTCCTGGCCAAGGCGGTCGCCACCGAGTCGGAGGCGAATTTCATCTCCGTGCGCGGCCCCGAGTTCATGAGCAAGTGGGTCGGCGAATCGGAGCGGATGGTCCGGGAGACGTTCCGGAAGGCCAAGACAGCGGCTCCGTGCATCATCTTCTTCGATGAAGTCGACGCGATCACGCCGGTGCGCGGCGGCATCGAGGATTCTCAGGTGACGGAGCGCGTGATTTCCCAAATCCTCACGGAGATGGACGGGCTCGAGGAATTGCACAACGTCACGGTCATCGCGGCGACGAACCGCATGGACCTCGTCGACCCCGCGCTCCTTCGTCCGGGGCGCTTCGACCGGCACATCTACATCGCGCCGCCCGATCTCGCGACGCGCAAGGCGATCCTCCGGATCCACACGCGCCGGAAGCCGCTCGGGAAGGATGTCGACCTCGACGACATCGCGCGGCGGACGGACAAGTACACGGGTGCGGAACTCGCGGCGGTGTGCAACGAGGCGGCGATGCTTGCGATTCGCGAGACCGCAACGAAGTTCCCGGACCTAGACGAGGCGGCGCTCAAGAACGTCACCATCGAGAAGAGGCATTTCGAAGCCGCATTGAAGAAGGTCCAGCCCCAGACTGAAGATCCGGCGCTCTACAGCCGCCTGCCATCCCGCTTCCGGGAGAGCCCGGAAGTCAGCTGAGCCCGGAAGTCAGCTGAGCCCGAAAGGTTAAGTCGGGCCGCGGGGAATCGCCGCCGATGGCGGCCTCCGCCCCCGGGAAGCTCATCCTCTTCGGGGAACACGCCGTCGTCTTTGGGGAGCCGGCGCTGGCGACGGCCATCAACCTCCGCGCCGAGGTGTACGCGCGGCCCCATCCGGAGTGGAGGGTGGACGGCGGCTCGATCGACGAGCCCCGGTATCGGTATGTGAAGGCCGCGATTGCGAAGGTGGCGACCGTCGGGCCGTTGTGGGTCGAAGTCCGTTCGATGGTCCCGAGCGGCGCGGGACTCGGGTCCTCCGCGGCGGTGACCGTGGCGACCCTCGGGACCTTGCACGGCATGGGCGGATCCATCGACGCGAAGACGATCGCGCGCGAGGCGTTCGAAGTGGAACATGAAGTCCAAGGCCGCGCGAGCCCGATCGACACGAGCACCGCGAGCGCGGGCGGCGGGCTGCTCGTGCTCCCGAAACCGCAGGGCGACCTGCTGTGGACGATCGAGCGCGACGCGCGTCGGTGGTGCCTGCACCGGACGAACCTGCCTCCCCTGGAATTCGTGATCGGGAACACGGGAATCAGCGCGGCGACCGGGCCGCTCGTCGCGAACGTGAAGGAACGGGTCGAGCACGACCGAAAGGCCGCCGAGGCCGTTCGGGAAATCGGGCGGATCACCCTCGACGGACTGGAGGCGCTCCGACGGAACGACCTCGTGGCGGCCGGACGATTGATGGACCGGAACCACGCGTTGCTCACCGTGCTCGGCGTGGGTCACCCGATGCTCGACCGCCTCGTCCAAGCCGCCCGGAGGACGAGCTACGGTGCGAAACTCACCGGGGCGGGCGGCGGCGGCAGCATCGTCGCGCTCTCGGACCGGCCGGCGGAGACGGTCGAGGCGATCCGCGCGGCCGGGGGAAAGACGTTCGTCGTCAGGTCGGATCCGATCGGAGTGGCGACCCTTTCATGAGACGGGCCCAAGCCCACAAAATCCGCGGGACCCGCGACGAACGGTCGGCCGGACCGAGGTCCCTCCTCATCGTCCACGCGGCCGAGCTGATCACGCTCCAAGGGCCGGCGGGCCCCCGCCGGCGCGACATGTCGGAGGACCTCGGGCTCGTCGAGGATGGAGCCGTCTACGCCGAAGGTGAACGAATCGTGGACGTCGGGCCGACTGCGGACGTCCTCGGCCGACATCCCCACGCCAGCGTGACGATCGACGCGACCGGACAGACGGTCCTGCCCGGCTTTGTGGACGCGCACACCCATGCGGTGTTCGCGGGCTCCCGCGAGCACGAGATCGAGTGGAAGGCGCAAGGGATGGGTTATCGAGAGATCGCGGCCCGCGGAGGCGGCATCCTCCATACCGTACGTGCGACGAGAGAGGCCGACGAGGAAGATCTGGCCCGCGCCGCCGCGGAACGCTTTCGATCGATGCTCGCCTTCGGGACGACGACGATCGAGGTGAAGAGCGGATACGGACTTCGGACCGAGGATGAGCTGAAGATCCTCCGGGCCGCGGCGAAAGGTGGCCAGGCGGCCGGCGTCGATGTGGTTCGGACCTTCCTCGGAGCGCACGCGATTCCTCCCGAATTCGAGGCTCGCGCAGACGCGTACGTCGAACTGGTCGCAGGCGAGATGATCGATGCGGTCGCGAGTTCGCGTCTCGCCTCGTTCTGCGATGTCTTCGTGGACGACGGATTTTTCACCGTGGACCAAGGTCGACGCATTCTCACGCGGGCGAAGTCCGCGGGCCTCGGCGCGAAAGTCCATGCGGACGAACTCGCGAACACCGGCGGTGCGGTTCTCGCCGCGGAAATCGGCGCGGCATCGGCGGACCACCTTCTTCATGCGTCCTCGGACGGAATCGATGCCCTCGCGCGGACCGCGGTCGTCGGGGTCTTGCTCCCGGCGACCTCGCTGGTCTCCCATCTCCCGTTCGCGGACGGTCGGCGCCTCATTGCGGCCGGCGTTCCGGTCGCCCTCGGGACCGATTTCAACCCGAACACCTGGTGTGAGTCCCCGCAGCTCACGATCGCGCTGGCGTGCCACCACAACGGCCTTCTCCCGGCGCAAGCAATCGTCGCTGCGACGATCAACGCGGCCCACGCGGTCGGCGTGGGAGCCGAGGTCGGGAGCTTGGAGCCCGGGAAGCTCGCGGACATCCTCGTCCTCGGGGTCCCGTCGTACCGTCACCTCGGATACCGGATTGGCGGGAACGCGGTCCGGGTCGTCATCAAGCGAGGCGCGGTCCAGGTCGGCGGTCCGATTCGATAGACGACACCCGTCGTTCGGAGGCAGCGGATTCTTCTCGCCGACCCGCATCCCGGAATGGAGGCTCTGAATGATTGCGCGGACGTGGCACGGAGTGACGGAGGCATCGAAGGCCGATGCGTATTTCGAGGTGCTCCAGGAGTCGGGGCTCAAGGAGTATCGGGACACGCCCGGCAACCAAGGCGTGATTGTCCTTCGCCGAACGGACGGTGACCGGACGCATTTCCTGCTGATTACGTTCTGGGAGTCGTTCGATGCCATCCGCCGGTTCGCCGGCCCGAATCCGGAGCGTGCCGTGTACTATCCGAAGGACAAGGAATTCCTCCTCGAGTTCGAGCCAACGGTAACACATTACGACGTCCTGTTGTCGCAGACCGATGGCGACGGCGAACCCCGGCGACCTTGAATGTCCCTACGGCGGCTGAGAGACCGTGGCGTTCTCGAGTCGCGAACCCGCGCGAATCGTCATCATGTCTCCGATGATGCTCGCCACGATCCGCGCCCCCTCCTCGACCACGCAGCCGCGCGAGATGACGCTGTCGACGATTTCCGAGGCGGCGCCGATGACGCTCCCCTCGAGAATGATGCTGTTTCGGACGACGGCGTTCCCTTCGACCCGCGCCGATTCGTAGAGGCAGGCATTGTCCATCACGCTCCCGGCCCGGAGGACCGTCCTCGGGCCGACGTAACAAGGCCCGCGGATCGTGACCCCTTCGTCCACCCGAGCCGCGGGATCGAGGATCACCGGCCCCTCGCTCTTCACCCCCGCCCGCCGGAGCGGCTTCCCCTCCCGACGGACGATCTCCATGCTCGCCTTCCAGAGGTCGTGCGGCCGGCCGATGTCCATCCACACCCCATCGATGCGGGAGCCGTACAGTGGGACGCCTTTCGAAAGCAATTTTGGGAAGAGGTCCTTCGAGAAATCGAATTTCTGGTCCGGCGGGATGAACTCCAGGACCTCGGGCTCGAGCACATAGATGCCCGCGTTCGCCAGGTTCGAGAACGCCTCCTCCTTCCGCGGCTTCTCCTTGAATTTCTGAATCCGGCCGTTCGCATCGAGGCCCACGATCCCGAACTGCGTCGGATCCTCGACCTCCGTCAGGGCGATCGTCACGACGCCGCCCTTCCGCTTGTGGAAATCGTACAGCGCCTTGAAGTCGACATCGCAGAGAATATCGCCCATCGCGACGAGGAACGTGTCGTCGATGAACATGCCGACTCGACGGACCGCGCCGGCGGTGCCCGCCGGGTTCTCTTCAAAGCTGTAGAGGATCGACGCGTTGTAGTCCAAGCCATCGCCGATCGACTTGATCAGGGTGTCCGAGAGGTATGCCGTCGTCACGATGATCTCGTGGAATCCCGAAGCGGCGAGGGAACGCAGGACATAGTCGATGCAAGGCCGGCCCGCGACCGGGATGAGCGGTTTCGGCCGCTTGTACGTGAGCGGTTTCAGGCGAGTCCCTTCGCCGCCGGCGAGGACGACCGCCTTCATCGACCGATCTCCACTTTCCCTTTCTCGAGCAGCGCCTTCAGAGCGGCGTCCGCGGAGGCTTCGAGCTTCTTCTCGTCGAGGAGCGCATCCCGGACGGCGCGGTTCTGTTGACGCAGCAGGGTCCGGGCCTCCCGGACCTCCGAGCGCTTCGCGCCCTTGATCGAAAGGACCTTCTCGCGCATCTCGACGACCTTGGCGTGGATTTCGTCGGCTTTGCCGCGCGCGGCGAGGAACGCCTCGTGTTTCTCATTCCCATCGTGGATCAGGGCGGCGATCTGATGGACGATTTCGACGGTCTCCTCGTGGACCGAGCGCGCCTTCTCGCTGAGCGCGACGGCCGCCTCGTGCTCTTTCTCCGCCACCTCGAAGAACTCCGTGATCCCGGAGTCGATGTCCTTGATCTCCTTCGCAATCTTGTCCTGATCCGCCTTGAGGCTCTCGAGTTGCTTGAGGCGTTTCATCGATCCCTTGAGTTCGCCGAGCAACTCGTTTTCCGCGCTCAGCGTCAAGGAGGCGGTCTGCTGCCGCATCTCCATCTGGGAGACGCGCCGCTTCAGGGAGCGCAGCTCCGTGCCGACATCCGCGGTGCCGGAGCCGCGGAGTTTCCGTTTCATTTCGATCAGGGCCTTCGCCTTCGCCTGGAGCTCGTCCCGTTTCTCCCGGTGCCTCCGCGCCTCGCCGGCGAACGAGGCGCGGCGGTCCTTGAGGGCCCGGAGCTTCGCACCGATCTCCCGCTTCTTCTCGTGGACGAGATCCCGCTCCTGCCGGAGGAGCTGCGCCTCCTGGTTCAGGGCGTCGCGCTTCTCGAAGAGACTCTGGAGCTTGATCTCCGCCTGATCGAGTTCAGAAAGGGTTTTCTTCCGGACCATCGAGTCCCCCGCGGCAAGATGGAATGCAGCGATTGACGGATGTGCCATTAACCTTTCGCCATGCGAACCGCGTCGGCGACGCGACCGATTTCCTCCGGGGACAACGCCTCGACGCGCCGCGTCCGGAACGGGACGATCGGGAGGACCGCCTCGAGGGCCTCCGGCGACCCGGCCACGGCCTTCCAACCGAGGCGGAGGCCGTTCTCGACCGTCTTCCGGCGGTGCTTGAACAGGACATCGACGACCGCGTCGTACCGGTCCGGGTCCCCGATGGGGAACGGGGCGGGGCGCGGTTCGAGCCGCACGAGCGCGGAGTCGACCCGAGGCTGGGGATGAAACGCGTTTCGCGGCACCCGTTCCAGGATCTCGCAGGCGGCCCGTCGGTAGACGCCGACGCTCAACCGCGAGTAGTCCGAGGTCGCGGGCTTCGCGATCATCCGGCGCGCGAACTCCCATTGGTACATCAGGACGGCGCGACGGAACGACTCGCCGAGCAACCGGAACGTCAGCGGTGACGAGATCTGGTATGGCAGGTTCGAGGCCATGACATCGAAGCGGGGCCATTCGATCGCGAGCGCGTCGCCTTCGATCACCTCGACATCGGGCAGGCTCTCGCGCAGGTACGTCGCGAACCGGCGGTCGGCCTCGATGGCCACGACGTGCCTCGCACGCTCCGCCAGGAGGCGGGTGAGGACTCCCAATCCCGGTCCGATTTCCAGGACCGTATCAGACGAGCCGATCGCCGCGTGGCCGACGTGCCGCAGTGCCACCCGGGAGTCGACGAGGAAGTGTTGACCGAGGCGTTTCCTCGGTCGGATCCCCAGGCGGTCCATCACCCGGCGGGGAGCCTCGTCCACGCAGGCCGGACGGACTCCGGCCGCTTTAGGGTTGTGCGGGGACCGTGGCGGTCGCGTCGAAGTCCGTCGCGTGATACGCCAGGGTCGTGTACGTGGTCGTGGGGTCGATGCCGCGCGCCCCCGGGGTGATCGAGAGCGTGGCCAGGTATGGACCATCGATCCCGCGAAGCCGGATGTCGGGCCCGGCGAACGAGAACTCCGCCCACTGGAGGCCTTCTTGCAGCCACACTTGGATGAACGACTTCGCGATTTCCGGGGAGCCGGCGGCTCCGGCGAGCAACCCGGACACGTCGAAGCTTGCCGTCGCGAAGACCTCGACCTCCGCCCGAATCACGAGAGCGTCGTATGTGCCGTCCCCGTTGCGATCGGGGGTCAGCACCTCGAACCGGCCGGTATATCGCAGGAGCTCGACCGTGTCATCGAAGTCGGCCGCTCGGTACGCGGACGTCGTCCCGCACAACGTCTCCGGATAGTAGGCCGGTTGAGGAGGCAGGATCGTGCCGATCGGGCCCGGCGTCACGTTGCCGCCGGCGTAGGCCATAGGGCTGTAGTACAAGGTGAGGCCGAAGTCCCACGGACCGTCCACGCCGGCTTGACGGATCAGATCTCCGCGGAACCGCAAGACCACGCTCGTGTCGGTCGTCGCCAGGTCGAAGTCCCGATAGGCGTACGCGATGAGCCGCACCGCATTGGTGCCGCCTTTCGAGAGGTATCCGTTCAAGGTGTAGTGACCCGCGAGGTTCACGTGGACCCCGGCCCGGAGTTCGAGGAAGTCGGCGAGCCCGTCCGCGTCGAGGTCCACGGCCGAATCCGTGTGCTCGCCGGTGAAGGTCGCGGGCCGCACGGGCTGCTCGAACTGCGACGCCGTGTAGGCCTTCGTCGTGTAGTTCGATTCGACGACCGGGCCACCCCAGTCGGCGATCGGTCGCATCGTCATGTACGGAATGCCGCCGATCGACAAACGAGCATGGACGCGATACGGTCCGTCGACGCCGCTCCGGGCGATGTCCGTTCCCGAGAAGGCCATGCGGACGGTTTGTGTCCCGTCCGGGAAGAAGTAGCGCTCGTAGACGTAAGCGATCGGATATGCGTTGGGAGTCGGGGAGAGAGTCCCGCCCCCGAGGATCGGCACAGGGGTCGGCGCTCCATACCCGCACGCTCCATTCGGCGGCGGACTCGAACTCGATAGGTCGGCCGAGATGTCCCACGTGCCGGCCTGGGGAAGCGAGATCTGCGCCTCGACCACGAGCCAGTCGAAATGCGCGTTCGCGTTCGTGTCGAGGCCGTAGTCGGTGCCCAGGTCGCCCGCGGCGCTCATCAGGGCATGCACACCCCACGCGGCACCGCCGGTCGCGAAGGCCATCGTGATGAACAAGACGATCGTTCGACCTGTCAGCAACAAGTTCGCACCGTCGCGGACGTAGATGGTCGGAGAATATCAGACCGCGTTTCTCGTTCGGCTTTCCTCTAACCGATATTGCCACCCATCAGTATTTGAACGAGAAGTCGGCATCGGGTGGCGTGTCCGCCCCCTGGTCCGCACTCCCTTTCCAGGACGACGGGAGTCTCCAGTGCTGGATGGTCGGGCTAATCATCGGGGCGCTCGTCCTCGTCCTCGCGATCCTGATGGCGTACCAACGATACGTGGCCGGCAAGAAGCCGGTCCAGCACCTGTGCGACTACTGCGGGCACATGGTCACGGCCGTGAGCGACTGCCACCACGCGCCCGTCCGGGAGCGTTTCCTCCACGGCACTTGCATGGAGTGCAAACAGGACTGCCGACTCGTCTGCGCTCGGTGCAAGAATCCGCTCTGAGAGAATCGCGCCGCCAGGGTTATAGGCCGGAGGTCGTTGCCAACGGAGCCCATGTCCAGTCTTCCCGCCGCCCCGAGCCCCGCCAAGCCTGCGGTTCCGCGCAGCGTCCTGCTCGCGGACGCGAAGGTCACGATTCGCGCCCCCATCCCACGGGTGTTTGAGGCCCTTCTGGATCCGGAACAACTCGTTCAGTGGTGGGCGGACGATCCCCGCGTGGAGGCCGAGTTGGGCGGCCGCTATGAAGGAACCTTCTCCGACGGTCGCATCGAAGGATCGATCACGGCGATCGATGGCCCCGGCCAGTTGTCGTTCATGTGGCCGATCCCTCAAGAAGGCGGATCGGTCGAGACGAGCGTCGCGTACGAACTCGCCCCGAAGGGTCCCGAGACGTTCGTGCATCTCGTTCATCGCGCCCCCAAGCCGGTCCCGGGAGAATGGACGGACTTCTGGAACGGGGCGCTGGAATCCCTTCGGGCGTTCCTCGAGTCGAGCGCCCCGGTCTCCGAGTAGATTCGCACACCTCCCACCCGAAGAAGGAAGCCCACCGAAAGTATACCTCTACTTAGAGGTATGAAAATGGAAATCGGATGCGGGGCCCGGATCCGTGAGTTCGACGGACGGCGTTATTTCTACTTCTGGCACTACGAGCGAGACAACGGTCGGTCCACGCGGAAAGAGGACTACGTCGGCCGCGTCCGTCTGCCGTGCGACCGGCGTCCAGCGGTGGGGAATCTTTATCCCACATCGTCCCTTCGTCGAGGCGTGCGCCTTGAGGAGCGACCCTACGGCGGATTCGCCCGCGGTGCGCTTCCGGTCGGCTGCCGCCAGTGCACGGACGGCTCGAAGATGGTCCTCTTCGTCACGGGCATCTGCTCCTTCCACTGTTTCTACTGTCCGGTCTCCGACGAAAAAATGTACAACGACGTCGTGTTCGCGGACGAAAAACGCGTCACGCGAGACGAAGACGTCCTGGAAGAAGCGCACGCGATTCGGGCGACTGGCGCCGGGATCACCGGCGGAGACCCGCTCGATGCGGTCGAGCGCACCTGCCACTACATCCGCCTCCTGAAGCACGAATTCGGCCCGAAGTTCCACACGCATCTCTACACGATGTCGACGGACGCGGACAAGATCCGGATGCTCGCGGAGGCCGGCCTGGATGAAATCCGCTTCCACGTGCCGCCCGGCCTCTGGTCCCGGGCCGACGGCAGTGCCTTCGTGGGGGCTTCGCGTCTCGCGCGGTCGCTCGACCTGACCGTCGGGATCGAGGTGCCGCTGATCCCGGAGCGCGAACCCGACCTGGTCCGGCTGATCGAGTGGGCCGGGGCCGAGGACCTCGCCTTCGTGAACCTGAATGAGATGGAGTTCTCCGAGGCCAACTTCCCGCGGATGAAGGTCCACGGATACGAGATGAAGCACGAACTTTCGTACGGCGTGAAAGGCGCCGACCCGGTCGCTCTTCGAATCCTCGAACGACGCTGGAAGACGACCGTCCACTATTGCACGAGCGGATACAAGGACGGCTGGCAGCTCCGGTCGCGCATCAAGCGACGCGCCGAGAATGTCGCGCATCCGTGGGACATCATCACGGAGGACGGGACCCTCCTCAAGGGAATCGTCGAAGGCGCCGATCTGGAGCCATTGATGAGAGACCTCGCGAACACCTATCACGTCCCGACGGATCTCATGGGCGTGGACGGCCCGAGGAAGCGCCTCGAGATCGCGCCCTGGATCCTCGAGGAGATCGCGTCGAAGCTTCACCGGCCTGCGTTCCTCGTCGAGGAGTATCCGACCTCGGACGGCCTCGAGGTCGAGCGGACTCGGCTGGCGTAGACGCACACGTCGCGCACCGCAATCCATCCCGCGCCGAAGGTCGCCACGGTCCCGCGGTACCGCCGCAAATCCTGCACGCCAGACCGCGCAACCGCCCGGACCATGCATCAAGCCTCGATTCGATTCTGGTGCCATCCGGGAACTCGATCGCGAGGCGAGCCGTCGGGACCAGGATCGCGCGGATCGAACATAGCGAGGCACTCGCCTTCGGATCGAACCGCTCGACGGCTTCCGTGAGGCGGCGATCCCGCTCCGCCATGACCGCTCGGAGCAGGTCCTGCGATCCGCCCGGGTCGGATTCGCGGAGTCCCTCGATGGTCCGGTCGAAATATCCGAAGATCCGCCGGACCTCCTCTTCCAACAAGCCAAGGCTCCGCGTGCGGAACCGTTCGACCTCGACGCCCGTGGTCGTGCGCAGGGATTCGGTCGCCAGGCGATATGCCGCCTCCAGATCGGGGCGAATCCCTGGGGAAGGATGCGGCACGAGACCCCGGTCCGCCCGATTGGGATCCACCGGCCACGTGGACCCGTCGACGGGCGAGACCGCGACCAGATGAAAGCTCTCGCGCTTCTCGTCCGAGACGAGGGTCACGCGAAATGCAAAGAGCAACAGAAGTCCGTCCTCGATTCCATCCACATGCGAGGAGACCGCGTTCTCCGGACCGAGGCCGCATTCATGGAGCCCCTCGGAGATCCAATCCGCGCCCGTGACCGTGTACTGCGACACATCCCACCGACCTCGGCGGACGACGACAGACACCAGCCGCTCCAAGAAGTAGCTGCCCGGCGCGACCAGTTCTGCCTCGAACTCTCGGTTTCGTTCCGGATCGAACGCGAGCGCGAAGCGCCCGGGCACTTCGAGATCCCGCTGCACCGATTCGGGGGCCTGCACCCAGACGAGCGAATCGTCTTCGGACACGGCCGCGCCGAGATCGGTGAGCGCCTCGATGACGAACGGTCGTAACCGTGGCGCATCGCTCATGCAGACACCACCTCGCCCGTTTCCCCGAGGACCGCGTCATTGGTTTCCTTGACCTGTTCATACTGGGCCCGCGCGCGGACCAGCGAATCCCCCAAGCGCCGGAGCGCGGACCGCCGTTCCTCTGCTTGGCGCAGCACCCAGATGTCCATCATCAGGTCCTCGAACGACCGACGCTCGTCGAGGTTGCCCAGGATCAGGTCGAGCTCCCCAACGACGAGCTCGAACATGTGGATCTTGCGGTCGAGGAGCTCCATCAAGTTCGCCTCCACGGTATCCTCGGCCCACACGTTCACGACGTGGACCTCGCGGTCCTGACCGAGTCGATGGACGCGCCCGATCCGCTGCTCGATCCGGAGTGGGTTCCACGGAAGATCGTAGTTCACGACGGTCCGAGCGAACTGGAGGTTCCGGCCCTCGCCTCCCGCCTCCGTACTCAGAAAGATCTCGCGGTCCTCGCGGAACGTCCGCACGGCCGCGTCCTTCGCCGCGAGGGAGAGACCGCCATGGTATGCCGCGACACGGTACCCGTCCGCCTCGAGGACCTCCCCGAGATACTGCAGGGTCCGCAGATACTGTGTGAAGATGAGCACCTTCTCGTCGACGGATCGGAGAAATTCGCGCAAGCGCGTTGCCTTCACATTCGCGGAAATCGTCACAGCCTCTTGTCGCAGTTCCTCCAGACGCTCCCGTTCGGCGAGCCGGAAGAGCGGGCTCTGAGCGAGACGCCTCAGCGTCTCGGCCACGGCGAAGGTGCTACTCCCGATCTCACGTTGCAGGACGATCAAAGTCAACCGGGCGGTCCACGGCAGGCGACCCGAAGCCGACCAGTACGCGTCCCGCACGAATTCCGTCACGTCATCGTAGAGGCGGCGCTCCGCGGGGCTGAGGCGGACCGCAAGGCTGTGCACGCGTCGCGGCGGTAACGTGAACGCAATGCCGCGTCGATTGCGGACCATCACGTCCCGGAGGAGCCCGCGCAGCTCCGGCACCCGCATCGGCACCCGTCGGTCCGGGCTCGCGACGTAGCGTTCGAGGAACCGGTCGTAGGTGTGCAACTGGCCGGGCTTCAAGAGGGTCACGAGGTTGAACAGCTCGTCCATGTCGTTCTGGACCGGCGTCGCGGTGAGCAGCAGCATGTACTTCTTCGAGAGGCCCGCGACGAACCGCCAGTTCAGGCTGAATCGGTTCTTGAGTCGATGGGCTTCGTCGACGATGATGAGATCCCAGGGCCGAGCCTGAGCGGCGCCGCGATGGGGCTCCCGTTTCGCGGTGTCCATCGACGCGATGAGGAACGGCTTCCGGTCCCAATCTCGGACGGATCGAAGGACCGCGAAGGGCAGGGAGAACTTCGTTTCCATCTCCTCTCGCCACTGGTCCGTCAACGCCGCGGGTGTGAGGACGAGGGCCCGGTGCACGAGTCCACGGACCGTGTACTCTTTGAGGACGAGTCCCGCCTCGATGGTCTTGCCGAGGCCGACTTCGTCCGCGAGGATCGCCCGACCCCGCATCTCCCGCAGGACCCGGAGGGCCGTGCGCTCCTGGTGATCGTACCGTGTGACGCCCTGAAGGACCGGCCATGCGAGAAGCCGGTCGAACCCGTCCACGAGCGAGATCCGATGGGCCTTCTCGTTCAGGCGCCACGCGGGCGAGCCGTCGCCGGGCGTCCGGAACGCTCGGGCTAGGACGTCGCGATCGGAATCGTCAAACCGCAAGGTGAGGGAGGCGTCCGCCGAAGGAGGGGGCTCCCTGGCCGGGAGGGACATGGGGGGATCCCTTCACCTGCCACCGCAGGCGCGACGAAAACATCCGAGGGCGTAATAATCGTTTGGTTCACACCGGGGAGGGTCCGTCGGTCCGCGAGACCCGTCCTAGTTGACGACGTCGCACGAAGGCCGAGATCCACTCAGGAACGCATGCGGTGATGCAGGTAGAGGGCGAGTCCCATCAGCGTCGCACCGACGAAATATAGACCGACTCCGAACCAGAGAAAGGGATTGGTCGGCTGCAGTACCGCCAACATGCACGCGGACCCTTGCTCAGACGCGCATGGTCGCGCAGGGCCGAATCCGTCTAGAGTGGCGGGAGCGACGAGAAGAGAAACGGCTTGGAGGGTGATGGCCGCGATCGCAAAGAATAGCCACGTAGAACGTCGCCGCAACCTTGCCATGGGAGCCATTCAATGGCCTAGTGCACACTTGAATCCATGGTGCAGCGAAGGAGCGAAGCCTAGGGGTCCACGATTCCAATCGCCGCGCGCTCTTGGCGGTTCGACCGCCGTCCCCGGAGCAAGGACGGTAGGATCGCGAGCGTGTTGATGCCCGCGAGCCAGAGGTACGTCGACTTGATGCCTTGGGCGAAGAGCATCCGTTCCGCATCCGAAATCCCGGCGGTATTCCCGGATGCAATGATTTGCGTGACCAACGCGTACGGCACCGTGAAGGTCGTGATGAGGATAGCGAGGTTCAAGCTAATCGTGTATCCGACGTTGAAGAAGGTCGCGCGGAACCCGGACGCAATTCCCCGTCGCTCCGGTGGGACGGACCCCATGATCGAACTGATGTTCGGGGAGGCGAAGAACCCGAGGCCCGCGCCGAAGAGCAGCATGAACCCCACCAGGTGTGAGTACGGAGTCGACTCGTCCGTCGTTGAGAACAGGAAGAGGGACAGGCTGATGACCGCCAGGCCGGAGGTCGTGAAGGGGAGGTGGCCGTACTTGTCTGACAAGCGCCCGCTCAAGGGCCCCGCCGCGAGCGTTGCAATGTCGAGCGGAATCATGAGAAGGCCGGTCGTCAGCGGGCTCTGTCTCAACACGAGCTGGAAGTAGAGGCTCAGGAGGAGCAGGACCGCGCCGAACGCGATCGCATTCAGGAGCTGAGCGACAACTCCGCCGGTGAACTCCCGGATCCGGAGGAGCTTGAGGTCGAGCAGGGGATGGGGGTGCCGCCGCTCGAGGACCACAAAAAGCCCGAGACCGACAACGGACACGGCAAACAACACCGCCACGGTCCTCGTCTCGGCGACCCCATACGCCGCGAGGGTGAGGGCGAGGAGGAGGCTCATGATGAACACGGTGAACGCGGCGAACCCGCCCCAATCGATCGGCGCACCTCGCTCGAGCTTCCCGATTTCCCGCAACCGGAAGCGGGCCCACGCGGTGCCGAAGATCCCGATCGGCACGTTCACGTAGAACAGGGCGCGCCAATCGAGGAACGAGAGGATGATGCCGCTGAGCGTCAGGCCTGCCATGGACCCCATTCGGAACGCGACCTGGTTGATCCCGAGAGAAAGCCCGAGCTCCTGAGACGGGGTCGCGTCGACGATCATCGCCGCGCTGTTCGTGAACAGAATCGCGGAGCCGAGGCCCTGGATCGCGCGGAAGGCGATCACCTGGGCCGAGTCGAGCGCCAGGCTCGTCAGGAGGGAGCCGACCGTGAAGACCGCGAATCCGCTCGTGTACAGCTTGACGCGGCCGACGATGTCCGAGATGCGACCGACGAGGAGGAGCGCGACCGTGCTCCCGAGGACGTACGCCTGGGTGATCCAGATCGCCTGCTCCGCGTCCGCCCGGAGGCTCGAGGCGACCTGCGGAAGGCCGACGATGACGATGCGGGAGTCGATCCCGGCCATGAGCACGCCCACGGTCGTGACCGTCAAGACCGTCCACTTGTATTGGATCCGGCTCGCCTCCCTCGGCGGACGCGCGGGACGCCCATCGAGAGCGACCCGATTTGGCGCGCGACGAAGCAGCAGGAATACGTTAAGGTTCCTACTCACTCGTGGTGACGAGCGGCCCGACGGCGGTCAGGCGACGCTGACGCTCTGGATCGGATGATGTCGGGCGATCAGGTCCCTGGAGACGCGCAGGTTCTTTCCGTCCTTTCCGATCGCACGGCCCTTCTTCGTCGACTCGACCGTGACGGTCGCGTGCACGACGTCGCCTCGCTGTTCGATCTGGACCGACTTGACGTCGAAGTTCCGGAAGACGTTCGCGACGAACTTGTCCGGCTGCTCCGAATACTCGACGACGTGGATGTCCTTGTTGATCAGGCGCTTCAGCTTCGCGATGTTCTCGCCCTTCTTGCCGATCGCCTTCCCGATGTCGCCTTCCTTGACGACGAAGATGAGCTTGTCGCTCGCGTCGACGCAGTCCACGACCGTCGTCCGAGTGAGATCTTGGAAGAGCGCGACGAACCTGATCGTCAGCTCGTCAAAAACGATCTCGGTCATGCGGATCCTAGACGGTCAGGATGTTCGATTCCCCGGGGCTGATCACCGCGACGGCCGCGACAGAGAAGGGGACGCCGCAGGCGGCGCCCAGGTCGACGTTGGTGCCACCGAAGCGGAACAGACGGACGTCGCCGAGATTCCGGGTGGCTTCCTCCGGGCAGTTCGAAGCGAGGACCACGAGCTTCGCCTTCTTCGACTTCGCCGCCCGGCGGACCTCGCGCAGGCCGAAGCGCACCTCGCCGGTCTCCGACGCAACCCGGAGGGCGCGAGGGACATCAATCACGGAACGACCTCCTGCAGGGGCTCCTCGGGGGCCGGCACGGGAGGCGGAGGCGTCACGGCCGGTTTCGGCTTCGCCACCGCGGTCGGCTTCGGGAGTCCCGGAGGCGGTTTGTAGATCAGGTTCACGGCACCCGTGCCGAGGGTGACAGGCTGGCCCACGATGACGTTCTCCGCGACGCCGTCGAGGTAGTCCACCTCGCCCGTGATCGCGGCGCGAAGCAGGTGATGGGCCGTGATCTCGAACGCCGCGCGGGCGAGGACGGAGGACTTGCGGCCGGAGATGCCGTGGCGGCCGATCGCCTTCACGTCGCCGTCGTTCGTCATCATGTCGGAGACCAGCATGATGTGGCGGATGTCGACCGTGAGGCCTTGCTCCTGGAGCGTGTTGTACGCCTCGTTCACGATGGCGTTGCGCGCGGCCTCGATCCCGAGGACCTCGTAGATCTCTTGAACCGAGTTCGTGCTGGTCCTCGCGGCGTCGACGTATGGGAGTTCGAGGATCTTCGAGAGGTTCGATCCCTCCGTGTAGATGACGTATCCATCGCCGCGCTTCCGGATGATCGCGCGTGAAATCCCGTCGATGCCTTTGATCTTCATCACGCGGACCTGTTCGACCAGGCGCTGGAGCTTCTTGAACGACGGCTCACCCGCCTCGACGACGAGGGCCCTCGCCTTCTTCTCCGCGTTCCCGACCTGGCGTCGGACCTCCTGGATCTCGCCGAGCTTCTTCAGCTTCTCCTCGAGTTCCGACCAGGTGACGCCCCGCGATTTCATGCGGTGATCGTCCGGATACGCGAGGACCCGCATGTTCACGAGGTCCGTCTCGATCGAGGCGATGTCTTCGAGGGAGGTCATCTCGATCTCGGTCGCGATCTTTCGCATCCGTTCCAGGTCCGTGTGACCCGACTTGACGTACAGCTCCATGATCGGGGTCGATGGCACGCGACGCGCGTCGACGATCTCGATGAGCCGCGGCAGCCCGAGCGTCACGTTCATCTCGGCCACGCCGGCGTAGTGGAACGTCCGCATCGTCATCTGGGTCCCGGGTTCGCCGATCGATTGCGCGGACACGATCCCCGCCGATTCGTTGGCGTCGATCACGTGGAGATCGAACTTCTCGCAGATTTTTTGGAGGACTTCCAGGAGGCGTTTCTTGCTGAGCTTGAGCCCGTGAATTTTCTTCGACAGCTCCGTCACGACGAACCGGGGGAGCCACCGGCCGATCTCCTTCAACCCGTCCAGGATCTCCTGCTCGCCCGGGTTGAGCGGCGGTGCCTTCACGGGAATTGTGAGGGGCGCTTCCGGCTCCGCCTCCGTGGCCTTCGCCGAGGGCCTCTTCGCGCGGGCTGCGGGCTTGGCCGCCTTCTCGCGCTTCGGGGCAGGCTTCGCCTCCGCGGGGGCCGTGCCGAGTTTCTTGAGGACTTTCTCGGCCTCCTTTTTCGGGATGAACTTCGCGAGGCGCTCGGGCTTGGAGGCCGTGAGCTTCTCCAGTGTGAAACCGGCGTCCGCGAGGATCTCGGCCGTCTTCTTGGAAATCCCGCGGTTCCGCAACGCCTGAATCGTCGTCGCTCGGGCCATCGTCACTCCTCCGACGGAGGCTCTTCCTCCTCGACCTCGACCTCTTCCTCGGAAATCTCAACGTACATATCCTTCTCCGTGAGGCCGTAGGAGGCCATCTCCTGCTCCCGGAGCCGCTCCTTCCATGAAGGCTCCTCCCCGAGGACATCTTGCAAGATGTCGTCGATGTCGACCGCACGCCCCTGGACGCTGCGGGACGGATCCACGCCGTCCTCCCCGAACTTGAACTGGATGATCGTGTCCGCCGTGTTCCGGACGGTGCCGTCCTCTTTCACCTTGAGGTCCTCGAGGGCATTGATCAAGCGGCGCTGCATGTAGCCGGATCGAGACGTGCGGACGGCCGTGTCCACGAGGCCTTCGCGTCCGCCCATCGCGTGGAAGAAGTACTCCGTCGGATGGAGGCCGCTCTTGTACGACGACTTCACGAAGCCTTTCGCCTCCGCGCCGAGGTCGCCCTTCTTGAAGTGGGGGAGCGTCCGGTTCCAGTACCCCCGGCTCAAGCGCTCCCCGCGGACCGCCTGCTGGCCGATCGATCCGGCCATCTGGGAGAGATTCAGCATCGAGCCGCGAGCCCCGGACCGGGCCATGATCACCGCGCTGTTCTCGATGCCGAGGTGCTTGCCCGCAATCTGGCCGGCCTGGTCCCGCGCGCGGCCGAGGATCTTCATCGCTTCGACCTCGAGCGTCTCTTCGAGGGACCGACCGGGCATCTGCTCGAGCTCGCCCCGCTTGTACGACTCCACGAGGTCCTCGACCTTCTCGATCGCGGTCTTGAGGACGTCCGTGATCTGCTTCTTCGCCTCCTCCGGGATGTCCTCGTCGTCGATGCCCGTCGTGAAGCCGCGGATCATGATCGCGCCGATCGCCATCTTCGTGGCTCGGTCGATGAACTCCCGCGCGGCGTCCGGGCCGTAGTCCCGGGCCAGCTTGTCCACGATCTTGCCCTTGAAGGCGCCGATCGCGTTCTCATCGATCGTGCCGGACGCGATGACGCCGTTCTTGATCACGACGAGCGAGTCTTCCTCCTTCAGCTCCTTCAAGCCGATGTCGCCTTTCGGCGCGATCGAGGACTTGAACGTCATGCTGAGGTTCTTCGGCAGGATCGCGGAGAACAGCGCCTTGCCGGACCAGAACTCCTTCCCGCCTTTCTTGATGTCCGGCGGCGGAAGGTCCCGCATGTCGATCTTGGTGAGGATGAACGTGACCTCCTCCCGGGTGAACTTGCTCTCCTTGTGGGTCAGGAGGAACGAGCCGGAGATGTGATCGTGAATGCCGCCGATGACCGGGCCGCCGAACCGCGGGGAGAGGATGTGCTCCTGCACCCGCATCAGGACGCGAGCCTCCGCGCGCGCCTCTTCGCTCTGCAGCACGTGGAGGTTCATCTCGTCGCCGTCGAAGTCCGCGTTGTACGGGGGGCACACCGCGAGGTTGAAGCGGAACGTCTTGTGGGGCATGACGCGGACCTCGTGCGCCATCATCGACATCCGGTGCAGCGATGGCTGCCGGTTGAACAGCACGATGTCGCCGTCGACGAGTTGCCGTTCGACCGTGTAGCCGATCTCGACGGCCTCGGCGACGACTTCCGCGTTCTTCTCCGTCACGCGGATCCGCCGGCCGTCCGGCCGAATGACGTAGTTCACCCCGGGCGCATATTCTGCCAGGGGACCGAGCGGTGTCGGACCGCGCTTCACCCACTGCTTCACGATCTCCAGATTGTACGCTTGGACGTGGACGGGGACCGTCAACTCGCGGGCCGCCTCGACCGGTACGCCGACCTCGTTGATCGACAAGATCGGGTCCGGGGAGATCACTGTCCGGGCGCTGAAGTTCACGCGCTTGCCCGACAGATTCGAACGGAAACGGCCTTCTTTGCCCTTCAACCGCTGGACGAGCGTCTTCAGCGGACGGCCGGACCGGTGCCGGGCGGGCGGGATGCCCGACGTCTGGTTGTCGAAGTACGTCGTCACGTGGTACTGCAGGAGCTCCCACAGGTCCTCCACGATGAGCTGGGGCGCGCCGGCATCCCGATTCTCGCGGAGACGCTGGTTGATTCGCAGGACATCGACGAGCTTGTGCGTGAGGTCATCCTCCGAGCGGTCTCCACTCTCCAAGGTGATCGACGGACGAACGGTCACCGGCGGGACCAGGAGTGCGGTCAATACCATCCACTCCGGTCGGGCGACCTCCGGATTCATCCCAAGGACGCGGAGGTCCTCGTTCGGGATCCGCTCCAGGCGCTCGCGCACCTCTTTCGGCGTGAGCTTGTGGCCGTCCTCCCGGAACGTCGTCGGCTTGTCGAGGGTGACCTTGCCCTGTTCCTCGCCGCAATGGGGACACCTCTGGCGCTTCTGCGCCTCCCGCGCGGTCTCCTTCGTGACGAAGCCGACCTCCGTCACGTCCCCGCCGAGCTCCTCAACCTGTTCCATCTCCGCCATGTACTCTTGCGCCTGTTGGCGCGTGAGGAGGAGGCGGCCGCACTTTCGGCAGGTCGCCTGAAGGAGCTTCTTGATGTCCTTCACATAGCCGACGTGGATCACGGGCATCGCGAGGTCGATGTGCCCGAAGTGGCCCGGGCAATCGTCGACCTTACCGCCGCACGTCTTGCATCGGAGGCCGGGCTCGATGACCCCGAGGTGGGAATCCATCAGGCCCATGTCGATCGGGAATCCATCGTCGTCGTACGTGTCGGCGGTGATGATCTTCGTCGCCGACATCCGCCGGATCTCGTCGGGGCTCAGCAGGGCGAACTTGATCGCCTGGATTCGTTTCGTGACCCCCCTCATCGAAGACATCATCGCATGTCCTCCAGCTGTAGACGCATGACGACCCCTAAGGACAAGAGTTCGTCGAGCAGGAGCTTGAACGCGTACGAGGTCTGCACGGGATAGATCTTCGAGGTGTTCTCGCAGACGGGGCAGCGAAGGTTCCCTTTCCGATCTTTGATCGCGAAGTGCCCGCAATCCGGGTTGCCGCACACGTACTGGATCGTCCCGTCGGACTCGTCGAGGAGGCGGTCCTTGATCACCATCGCGGCGCCGTGGCCGATCAGGCAATCCCGCTCCATCTCGCCGAACCGCAGACCGCCTTGGCGGGACCGCCCTTCGGTGGGCTGCCGTGTGAGAATCTGAACCGGCCCGCGGGAGCGGACGTGCAACTTGCCCGAGACCATGTGGTGCAGCTTCTGGTAATAGATCACCCCGACGAAGATCTCCGCCGGGATCATGCGGCCCGTGCGGCCGTCGTACAGGATCTCCTTTCCGTTCGACCGGAAGCCGTTCTCCTCGAGGGCCTTCCGCATGGCGTCCTCCCTTTCGCCGGAGAAGGGTGTGCCGTCGATGAACCGTCCTTCGAGGCAACCGACCTTCCCGCCGATCTGCTCGAGGACGTGGGCCACGGTCATCCGCGACGGAATCGCATGGGGGTTGATGATCAGGTCCGGGATGATGCCTTGCGCGGTGAAGGGCATGTCCTCTTGCGGTGCAATCAGGCCGATGACGCCCTTCTGGCCGTGACGGGACGCGAACTTGTCGCCGAGCTCCGGGACCCGCAGGTCGCGCACCTTCACCTTCGCGAGCTTCGAGCCGTTCTCGCTCTCCGTCAGCATGACGGAGTCGACCCATCCGCTCTCCCCGTGCCGCACCGTGACCGACGTTTCGCGGCGTTTCTGCGGCGTCAGGAAATCCGTCTCCTCCTCGAGGAAGCGCGGGGGACTCGTCTTCCCGATCAAGACCTCGCCGCCCTGGACGAGGACCTCGGGCGAGATGAGCCCGTCATCCGGCGTGAGGTTCGCGTATGACAGGTCCGCACGCGCTCCCCGAACGTCGGGGGAGGGGATCTCGAAATGGTCTTCCTGGCCGCCGGGGTAGCGGCGCTCCTCCGCGCGGTACGTCCGCATGAACGACGACCGGCCGAGACCTCGGTCGATCGAGGCTTTGTTCATGACGATCGCGTCTTCCATGTTGTACCCGTGGTGGGACATCACCGCGACGACGAAATTCTGGCCCGCGGGTCGCTCGTTGAACGAGACGTACTTCATCGAGTCCGTCTGCACCAGCGGTTGCTCTGGGTAGTGGAGCAGGTGGCTTCGCGTATCCGGCCGGAGGCGGTAGTTGCTCGACCCCAGGCCCAGGGACTGCTTCGCCATCCCCGCCCCCATCGTGACCCGTGGAGACGAGTTGTGCTCGGGATATGGTACCACGCCCGAGGCGACACCCAGGATGACCATCGGGTCGACCTCGATGTGGGAGTGCTCTTTCGTGATCGAGGCTTTCACCTTGAACGTCTTGTGACAGTGCGCGCACTGGAGTTCCACTTCCTCGTCGCGGCTCCCCATGTTCGCCCACGTGACGTCGTTCCGGCTCAGCGGATGCTTGCACTCCTTGCAGCGGCTCGGGACGTCGTACGGGTAGATCGCGATGAACGTGTCTTCCTCCTCTTCCGCGTCGATCCACTCGACGATCCCGTTCCGGACGAGGTCGGAGAACCGGAGGCGGCCCATCTTCAGCTCGTCGACGTGCTTACGAGAGAAGACGATGTGGCCGTCCTTGACGACGAGCAGCGGACGTCGGATGCGGCCCTCGTCGCAGTTGATGATGATCTCACCCATGTTCTCGTCGTACCGGACGTTGACCTCGTGGCTCAGGAGCCCGGAGCGGCGACGCTCGCGGATCTCGGCCACGAGGTTCCTCGGGTCCTCGTGGAGCCCGACGAGGTCTCCGTTCACGTAGACGCGGGTGAGCTGGGTCTGCTGACCTTTGACCTGCTTGGTCCCGAGGTCGGCGAGGAGGAGCTTGACCTCTTCCTCCGGGAACCCTTCGGACACGTCGATCACGAGGGCGCAGTTCTTGACCAAACCGCAATTCTGGCCTTCCGGCGTCTCGTTCGGACACAGGCGGCCCCACTGGGTCGGATGGAGATCGCGCGCTTCGAAGTGGGGCTGGGACCGCGTCAACGGAGACGTCACACGCCGCAAGTGGCTCAGGGCGCTCATGTTGGACGTGCGGTCGAGGAGCTGACTGACGCCGGCCCGGCCGCCGACCCAGTTGCCCGTCGCGAGCGCATGGAGCAGGCGTTGCGTGAGCAGGTCCGGCCGAATCGCCGAGGAGATTTTCAGCTCGCGGCGCCGGGCGTACGATCGCTCCAGCTGATATTTCAGGTCCTTCACGAGGTTCGCGAAGGCGACCCGGAACAGATCCTCCATGAGGTCGCCAGCGAGCTTGAGCCGCTTGTTCGCGTAGTGGTCTTTGTCGTCCTCCCGGCGCATGCCAAGGGACAACTCGAGGACCGTCCGGGCGACGCGTCCGAGGAAGATCGCCTTCTTGATCCGGTCCTCGCGGGTGTCGCCGAGGTGCGGGAGGAGCGACCGGTCCAGGATCGACTCGACCTTCTTGATCCGGTATTCTTTCGCCTGGCCCGTCGCGAACTTCTTCTCGAGGTAACTAATCGCGTCGTCTCGCGTGAAGATCCCGTTCGGAGGGTAGATCTTCTTGTTCTGGCACTCCTCGATGTTCGCGTAGACGATATTGGCCATCTCGGGCGTCGAGACGACGGCGTTGTAGATGTCCTCGTCCTTCTCCATGCCCAAGGCCTTCATGAGGATGATCAGCGGGATCTGCCCGGAGGCCGTCGGGACGCTGACGATCAGCTGCCCGTCCTTCTTCTTCTCCATCAAGGTGAGGGCGCGGTACCCTTCTTTCTGCGAGAATACCTTGGCGACCTCGACCTTCCGGCCGTAACGTTCGTTGAATTCGACGAGGACGCGGTTCGGGGCGAGGTCTTCGAGCGAGATCAGGGCCCGCTCCGTCCCGCCGATGATGAAGTACCCGCCCGGGTCGTACGGGTCCTCGCCCATCTCGATGAGCTTGTGCTTGTACTCGTCGGAGGTGAGCTCCCCTTCCGTCTCCATGTTCTCCTTGTACAGGAGGCACCGCTTCGACTTGACCATGATCGGGAAGTTGCCGATGTGCACCCGCTCCGGCTCCCGTTCGATGCCGTTCTCGATGACCGTGAAGTCGAGGTAGATCGGCGCGGTGTAGTTCAGGTTCCGCAGCCGCGCTTCCATCGGATTGAGCGGGTGGGTGGCGCCGTTGGCCTCCTTGACGATGGGCAGGCCCAGCGTGATCGTCGGTTTCGCCTCGAGGTCAATCCGCCCGCGATCGTCCCGCTTCCGGCCGATCCGGATCTCGATTACGTCGCCTTCGGTCCGGTCCTCGTCGAGCTTGATGATGCCGCGGCGTTCGTCTTCGGGCGACGACCGAAGGTTGTCCACGATCCGCTGCATCCGCGAGTTCGGATTGTCGATCGTGGGAAGGAAGTCGTTGAACGAGGCAATGTGATGGTTGACGATGGAGCGTTCTCGGAAGAACGCATCGATGAGTTCGCGCATGCTCTACCTCCCGATGACGAGGCGATAGGCCTCCGACACGCCCGCGGTCCCGCTCACCCGCGTCACGCGGATGATCCGGCCTTCCTCGATGGGCCCCTCGATCTTCTCGAGGACCTGGATCACGGGATCGCTCTTCCGAATCTTCGGGAGCTGGTCTCGCGTGATCTTCATCGCCTTCAAAACCCGCTCCGCCTCTTCCTCCGGCACGAGGCGATGCTCTGGTACTAGCTGATGCTCCAACACGTTAAACCTCAAGGGGAGGTCCTCCCTGGGCGACCGTTTTCCACCTGGCATGCCACGCGCGCGCGAGCCGTACGGGCCCGCGGGGACTTTCGGGGACCCCGCGCGCTCCGCAGGGCCCGTTCGAACCCCGGACCACCCGGTTTCTTTCCGCTCTCCGGTGAAGGAAGGCGGCTAAAAGCCGGATGCTCTTTCTAGGGACGGTGTTTGTGCGCCATCCTACCTAGCTGAGCTACGGGCCCTCCGGCTAGCGGCGGCGACATGCGACCGTTTGCCAAAACGAGCCTTTGTAATAAAGTTTGCGGTGAATGGAACCCGCCTCCGACGAATCGAATCGGAGGGACAATAATTATCCGCTTCTCATGATATAACTCGCCGGGAGCACAACGATTTATAGACCCACTTCATCCCGCGGCCCGTGATTCGTGCGGAAAGCCGCTGCACCTCGTGCGGCGCCGTCCTCTCCGGGAAAGGCACGACCGTGTTCCCGTGTCCAAGTTGTGGCCGCGCGAAGATCGGACGGTGCTCGCGGTGCCGTGACCAATCCGTGGCGTATCGCTGTCCGGCCTGTTCGTTCACCGGCCCGTGAGGTGCGAGATGGGATCCGTGGCCGTCACGTTCCGGATCATGCCCGAGGACGCCGATACGGACCTCGAGTCGATTCGGTCCCGCGTCCGCTCAACGCTCGGGAGCGCCCTTCGCGATCTGCGCGAACAGCCCGTGGCCTTCGGCCTGAAGGCGATCCTCGCGGTGGCGATCGTGAATGATGCCTCCGGAGGCTCCGACCTGTTCGAGCAGTCCTTGGCCGCCATCCCCGGAGTGGGCAGCGTCGAGACCGTTGACGTGACGCTCGTCTGACCAGTGCGCCACTGGTTCGTCCAGCAAGACACCCGTCTACTGGCGGGTCAGGTCCCCTTCCGCAAGATGAGGACAGAGCACTTCGCCAGCTTGACGATCCGGTCCTCGACGGGGCCGAGGGCGAACTTCCGGAGGCCGCCCGGAGACGTCGCGCGGATCATGAGCAACGACGCTTCCGCGCTCTCGCGGAGCGCCTCCGACTCCCACTGGGTCGAGTAGATGACCTTCGGTTCGACCGTCACGCCCCGTTCGTGTGCGCGGCCTTCGAACCGCGTACTCTCCTGTTTGAGGCGCTCCGCTTCTGAGGGGTCGCTCGCGAGTGCGACGACCTCGACGACCGGGTGGTCCTCCGCGGCCAGGATCAAAGCGAGGTCGTCGATCCCCTCGAGACTCCAAATCGGGCTCGTGAGGACGACGATCCGCCGGAGGGGCCTCCGGAATCCCTGGGTCTTGAAGACGATCACATCGCACGGCGCGTTCTCGATCAGGTAGTCGATGTTGCTCCCGAGCACCCGACGGTCCCCTTCGATCCGCTCGCCCCGCCATCCCATGACGAGGAGGTTCACCGCCTCCTCGCGGATCGTGTCCAAGATGATCTCGTAGACTTTGTGGCCGATCTTGACGACCGGACGGGTGTCGACCCCCATGTGCTCGCCGATCCGGGCGAGGCGTTGGAGCCCTCGAATCCGGTCGTCCACGTACCGGAACCGAATCGCCTTCGGAGGGAGGTTCCGGGGAATTTCCACGACATGAAGAAGGCTCAGCTCCGCGTTCTTCGCGCGGGCGATCCGGGCGCCGAGTTCCACGAGCGCCTCGTCCTCGAACTCCCGGAGCGGAAGGAAGACGCGGTACCGCTCGAGCTCCACATGGTCTTCCGACGTCGCGAGAATATCGCGCACCTCCGCGGCTGAGGCAGGCGGAGCCGGACCACTGGCGGCGCGGCGGCCCCCGACCCAGTGGTACGCGAGCCCGATCGCGAGCCACACGGCGCCGAGCAACGTGGCGAGCATCCCCGGGGGCATGGGCGCGTCACTCCTCGCCGGGTAATTCCACAGGAGAGCACCGACGGCGAGGTTGAGTGCGATGGCGGCCATGGGGACCGCGGGCACGAGCGGCACCCGAAATCCCGGCGCGCTCCGTCTCTCCCCGCGGCGCAACGCGACGACGGAGGCGTGCACGAACGCGAACAAGCCCAGGAACGCAAGGCTCGCCAGGATCGCGATCGTCTCGATCGTCAGGAAGACGAGGAAGCCCGCCCCGACGAACGTGAGGGCGACCGCGGCGGGTGGCACTTCCCGTCCCCCGATGCGGGCGAAGCTCCCGGGAAGAAGACGGTCCCGGGCCATGCTGAACGAGGTCTTGATCGCCGCGGTCAGGTTCGAGTTCAAGGCGCCGTACATCGAGACGATTCCGATGATCAACACGACGGCCCTCACGTACGGCCCTCCGACGAAATGCCGGATGCCCGAGAGGACCATGTCTTCCGATCCGCCGAGGCAGCCCCCGCACGCAGGCCATCCGGACAGTGTGTCGCTCGGCACGTTTCCGAGCACCGCCAAGAAGAAGCCCCCGTACACGAGGAACGCGAGCAAGAGCGCGAGGAACACGCCCCTCGGCACGCTGCTCTCGGGGTGTTTCACCTGGTCGGACAGTTGCGCGACGACTTCGAAGCCCTGGAAGGCGATGAAGAGAACCCCGGCCCCGAGCATCAAGTCGAGCGACGAGACCGGGGCCCCGACCGCGAAGCCGCGTGGAGGACCTGGTTGGAAGACGGAAATGACCCCGAGGACCGCGACGAGGACGATCAGCAGAATTTTACCCAGCGTCAACCGACCGAGCGCGCGGATGGGGAGGTGGACTCGCGCGAAGTGCGTGATCGCGGAGAGGGCGAGGACCGCGAGGGCGACGAGGCTGACCTCGAGCGGGTTCGGGCCGAAGAACGACGACTCGTCGGAGGGGCGGACGAGTTCGACGAGGAAGATGCCGAGACCGAGGGCGCTGAGCGCGGATGCGGCCATGTGGCCACCCCACGAGAGCCAGCCGCTCACGAATCCGCTCGGCGCGGGCAACGCGCTCCTCACCCAGACGTACGCGCCGCCCGAAGCGTCGGGCCGGCCCGATGCGAGCTCGGCGTACGCCATGCCGGCGAGGGCCGCGACGAGCGCGGCGACGGCGAGGCTCAGCAAGACGAGGGGTCCGGCGACCGAGTATGCCGCGCCGACCAGGAGGAAAATCGCGGCGCCGACCATCGCTCCGAGGGCCGCCATCGTGATGTCGAACAGGCCGAGGTCCCGGGTGACTCGCACGCGAACGGAAGCCGACCCGGGTCCGGGACCGGACACGGAGGGGCGGAGAATGGGTCGGCTACTTGAGGCTATGGCGGTGGACCGATACAAGCGGACTCCCGCTGCAACCGCAACCGAGGAGAAGAGCGGCGGGCTACGGCGACGCGGACTTCGCCGCCGTCTTCGCGATCGTTTCGCCAAGCGTCCGGAAGACGAGCTCGACGTTCTCGCCCGTCTTCGCGGAACTGAAGAAATACGGGGCCTCAAACGCCTCGGTCGCTTGTTTCACCTGTTCCTCGCCGAATGCGGCTTGGTCCTTCAGGTCCGTTTTGTTGATCGCGAACGCGACGGGGATCTCGCCCACGGTCCGGAACACGGACTCGACCCACGAGTCCAGGTCCTCGAGCGTGTCGTATCGAGTGATGTCGGCCACCGCGAGGATGCCTTGCGCCCCATGGAAGTAAGCCTCCCGGAGGAGTTCGCGGAATCCCTTCGAGCCCATGATGTCCCAGATGGTCATGTCCATCTGGATTGCGTCGCCAACTTTCGGATTGAGAGCGAGTTCTTTCTTGGAGACTTTCGCGCCGAGCGTCACGATGTATCGATCATCGTACTCGTTCAGCACGTAGCGCTTGATGAGCGAGGTCTTGCCCACGGCGTGCTCCCCGACGAGGCAGACTTTCACCTTCATTCGCCGTGGTTCTATCATGACGGTCCTCGGAGAGATTCGACAAAATCCTCCGGCAATTTGCGGCTATTCGTTAGGGTCTATTTAGTCGTTACCGAGAAAAACGCAGTCTTGCGACCCATGTCGCGTTGCACGCAACCCTTGAAATAACGACGCAGGGATGCCGCGGCGTGGACGCGTTCGCGGCGACGCGACTCGCGGCCGGCACCGCCTTTCTGGTCGTCGCGGCGGCCTCCGATCTGAGGACGCGAGGCGTCCGCAACCCGCTGTGGATCGGCTTGGGAACGCTCGGACTGGTCATCCTCGCCGCGGAACTCCTGGTCGAATCGGCGCCGTGGCCGACGTGGTCGCTCGCCGGTTCCGCCGCGGTGCTGTTCTACGCGGTCTTCTTCGGCCGGCCGCTCTTCGATGAAGACGGTTTCCACGCCCGACCTGGTCGGATGGGATTGTTCTTTGCGGCCGCCGCGATGTGGATCGCCCCGCTCGGGTTCGCGGGAATCGTTGCCAGTTCCGTTCCCATCGTTGAGCTGGCATCGATGCCCGTGCTGCTCGTGGTCTACCAGCTGATGCTCCGAGCCCGGCTCCTCGCCGGCGGGGCGGATGCGAAGTGCCTCATGGCGCTCACGTTGCTTGTTCCGACGTATCCTCACGCGTCACCGTTCCCGGTGTTCGCCGCGGACCCGAGAGTCCAACCCGCGTTCCAGGCGTTGTTTCCGTTTTCGTTCGTCGTCCTTGTGGATGCCGCTGTCCTCCAATTGGTCGTCCCCCTGGGTCTGTTCATCTACAATCTCACCCGCGGCGACGTCGGGATCCAGTCGTTTCTCGGCTATCGTGCAGCGCTGGATCCGTTTCCGAAACACGTGAGGCTGATGGAGCGGATCACGGACCGAGGCGAACACGTGGTCGTCCTGCGTCCGAAGCGCGATTTGGACCCCAGACCGGAGATCCTCAAGCTGGGTGAAGCGGGAATCCGGCGAGCGTGGGTCACCCCGTGGGTCCCGTTCATGGTCCCCCTCCTCGGGGGCTTCCTGCTTGCCTTCTTGGCGGCAAACCTGCTCGTCGCGGTCCTGGGCGCTGGGCGCTAGGCGTCGCGACATCGAAATCCTGATATATCGCGCACTCTCTCAGCCGCCTCAGCAGTGGTTTGACGGCCAAAGCGGCGGGGATACACCCGGTCCCATCCCGAACCCGGAAGTTAAGCCCGCCCACGTTCCCTGCGGTAGTGCAGTGCGCGAGCCTGCGCGAAGCCTGCCTTCCTTTGAGGAGGGCTTGGGCCGACGACCTAGGCACGCTAGCCGTCCATCCTTGTGGTGGACGACGAACCGTGCCGTTCTAACGGCCGTTGGTCCTTGGAACGCTGTCAGCCACTCTCTATTCCTTTTCGCGGCGCTTCGCGCGGAGCTTCAATCCGAGGATGATCACCGGAACGACGGCGACGAAAATCATGTCGGACAGCTCGGGAATCGCGACGGTGACGGAGGACGTGCTGCCGATGAGCGGGTAGCCGCCGATTGTCGTGTAGTTCAGGAACGCCCAGTTCACGAGCCGTGTCCCGCTAAACGTCGAGTTCACCCGAGCGCGCATCGTCAGGCTGTGCGCGCCCGGTGTGACGGTCGTGAAGTTCCAATAGAACGTCCGACCGCTCATCCACGTCGGCACCGGAGTCGCTCCGACGTAGTCGAAGCCGTTCGGCAAGCTGTCCTTGATCGTGACCGTGCCCGCCGCGACGGAGCCCGTGTTATTGTAGTAGATCGTGAACGTCACGAGATCCCCCGCCTTCGCGTTCGATGGGCTCGCCGTCTTCACGACCGTGATGGTGGGTCGCGACACGGTGGCGTTCGCCCATCCGCGCGTCCGAGTCAGAGGTCGGGAGAGTTGATCGGTGTAGTCCAGGGTGACCGTGTTCCGGAGCACTTGTCCGTCCGTCGTCGTCGCGCTGACTTGGACCGTGACCGTGAAGGAATGCGCCCCTGGCATGACGTTCGTGAAGGCCCAGCCGTACATCGGCCCGATGATGTAGCTGTACGGAACGCTGGAGGACGAGAAGACGACGCCGGAGGGCAGCGTGTCGTTGATCCAGGCGGTCTTCGCCATCCCGGTGTCGGTGTTGTTGTAATACAATGTGTAGGTGATCAATTCGCCCGGCGCCGCGATGACCCGGTTCTGCGTTTTGATGATTGAGATGGTCGGTCGGTGGCGATCGTTTCCGCGAGCCGGAGATGGGGCCAGCGAGACGTAGAAGTCGGCCGCGTCGTTGTTCGTGTCCATCGGCCGTCCGGTGATCGGATCTTTGAATCGCGCCCACGTCTGGCTGCTGCCAACATTCGGAGAGTACGTCGTCTGGTCGACGACCGTGGTCCCTTGGAGCAGCTGGAGCTGTACGTTCCCGTTCGGAAGCGAGTTCTTCGGTAGGACGACCGAAAGGTACTCGAGCCCAGATCCCCAGGCACCGAGGTTCTGCGTTGTGAATGTGAAGATGACCGTGACTTTGCCCCCCTTGTTCAGCGCGAGGTTCCAGCCGTTCAAGGAAATCGGAGTCGCGGTGGGGTTCGCCAGCTCCACCCATTCCGGGTTCGGCTGGGGCGAGACCTCGTTGATCACGGCGTTCGTTGCGGCCTGAGCGGCGATCGGGAATCGAGCGACGGCGGCGTCGGGCAAGGCGACATCGTACCCGAGGCGCCAGTCCGAGGCGAAGTAGACGACTTGGTATCCGGCGGCCAAGGCGAGCGCGCTTGAATTCACGGAGAATTCCATCCGGTGAGCGTCCAGGCCGACATCGATCGGTCGGACGAAGTTCCACGGGTTCGCGCGCGCCGGCACGAACGCGTACAGGCCGCTCGAGTTCACGGCTCCGTTCCGGCCAATCACCGCAATCGCATAATCGAATCCGTAGATTCGACCTTGGACATCGGACCACAGGCCGGTCGCGCTCGAGTTGTCCGCGTCGATGTAGGCGTACACCACGTCCACTCCTGCCTCGGGCGGCAACCCAATCGGGCAAATGTATCGGGTCACGCTCCGGCCCGCGTACGGGGGCGGATACCAGGAGGGGATCGTCGTGTTGAGCCAGCAGTCCGGTCCCGCCGGATAGTCCGGGATCCCGTCGCCGTCGACATCGCCGTTGGTCCGGTCGTCTGTGATGTTGTCGTTGTTGAAGTCGCGAGTCAGGTTCGGACCGAGGAGGTTTTCGACGGAGTCCGGAACAGTGTCGAGGTCCGTATCCACGGCAACCGGGTACGTCCGGCTGCGCGTCGTCGGAATGTCTTGCCCTCCGAGCAGGCGGCCGTCCACGCGGACGTATCCCGTGAAGTTCGTCCCGAGGTCGACCGCCGTCGCGACAAGGTCGACGTTCGCGTCGTACTCGGGCGCGCCCGTCCGGTTCGTCACGTCTCCGAGGACGTCCTGGCCGTACGGGCGGCCGCGCCAGTCCCCGAAGGCGCCATCGACCCGGAGGTTCGTCGGCGCCGCCCCGAGGTAGACGCGCCCCGTCTCCGGCGGCCGGAAGCTCGCGGTCCCGTTCGAGACGATCCCGGCGACGGACAGCCCGAACGTGGAAGTCGGCGTGAGATTGGCCCACCGGGCTTGAATCCAGAGGACTTCGGGCGCCGCGACGACCTCGTTCATCGGGAGGCTCGCGGCTGCGCCGGTCATCGAGACGTTCGAAAGGAACGGATCCGCTGCATCGAGTGCACCGCTGCCATCGTCCCGGAAGAGGGAGAGGTCGACCGCATCGGTCGAGGTGCCAAGCCGAGTCACGTTCAGCGCGGCCAGGTGGGGCACCCCGCCCATCGGACTCATCGTGACCCGAAGGAACGTGACGCTCGGGCCAGCGACCACGTCGGGCGCCACGGTCTGCTGACCCAACACGACCGTCGGCCGGCTCGGCACCACGGAGCCATCCGCCGAGTCGCGGTCTCCGAGGTTGTCTGCGGCGTACACGAGGATTCGCGTCTTCGCGGGATCGGCGACGGTCGTGCGGAGTTCGAGTTGCTGGCCGCTCACCGCGGCGTCGGCGGAACCGCCCGACACGAACCGCCGCCAATCGTTGGACCGGGGCGTCCCGGTTTCGTTGAAGCGGAAGCTGTCGACGCCGTGCTGAAGGCCTTGATAGTCTCGCCATCCGTAGATTTCGACCATCGCGTCCGCACCGAGGTCGCCGATCGGATAGCCGGTGTTCCGGTTGTTATCCTCGTCCAGGAACACGAAGACGCTGTCCGTTTCGTTCGAACCGGACCCCTGGAACAGGAGGCCTTGCACCCGCGCGTTCACGAACAAGTTCTGATTCTGCGTCGCCACTTTCACGTCGAGCAGGTTTATGCCCGGGTTCTGGACTTGGTCCGTCGACGAGTCGGCGTACGCCGGGAACGGCGCCCAGTCGCTGAAGTCCCCGTCGATCCGGATGATGGAGGACGGGCCTCCGGGCGACGGCGAAAGCATGCTCGCGAGGATCGGGACGATGACCATGAGGGCTACGACGGCGGCAATCCCGACGACCGAGCGAGACCAGTGCGGCTGCGCCGGAATCCGCGGGGGCCCATAACGACCCCGGCGGCCGTTCGTGAATCCGTTTCCGTTGACGAGACCGTTCGTCGCGCCCTTGCCGAACGTGAGGCCGTTGACGGCTCCGGTCGTCAGGCCGTTCACACGGCCTTCCGCAAGGCCGTTGACTCGGCCGTTTGTCCGGCCATTCGTGCGGCCGTTCGTTCGACCCGAGCGGGTCCCATTCACGCGCCCATTCACGTGGCCGCTGCCGGCGGGACCGGAGGTCGCGAGGCCGCTGGACCGCAGGCCCGAGACGGCGGCTTGGAGGGAGCGGCCCTCCGCCCGCTCGACCCGGTCCGCCCGTTCGAAACAAGTTCGGGCCTCGTCGGGACGGCCGAGTCGGTCGAGGATCTCACCTTTCGTCCGCCAGGCCACAATCAAGGAAGGGTCCGCGCGGAGCAGGGAGTCGTAGTGGCCGAGCGCCTCGACGAGACGCGTGTCGACGGCCTTCGGCGCCGCGGTTGCGGCCGGCTGCCGCCAGCGAGCGGGGAGAGCCGACGCATCGGCGGTGGAACGAAGGATGTTCTGGACCTCTAGCCGATACTCGTCGTCTTTCGCCGGGTTCAGGTCCGCGGCCTTCGAGAGAGAGTCCGCGGCTTCCGCGGAACGGCCCAGCTTCTCGAGGATCCTCGCCCGGTTCACCCAGGCCCGCTCCAACGTGGCGTCGGCCTCGATGAGACGGTCGTAGTGCTCGAGCTCTTCCTGGAGCCGGTCCGTCTCCGAGAGGGCCGGGACGGCCTGGGCCACCCGCTGCCAGCGCGTCAGGAAGTCTTTCACAACGCCTTTCGCGTTCGCGGTCGGAGCGGCCGGCTTGGCCGAGGTCACCGTCGTCCCGCAGATCGCGCATTCCGTTTCATCGGAGAAGAGATATCCGCCGCACCGCGCACAGAAGGGCGAGCTCTCGTCGAGGCTCGGCTGGAATCCGGGGAGCAGCGCGAATTCTTCGCGGGTGTATTGACGACCGCAGACGCCGCACTTCATCGCGTCGACGCCCATCCCCGCACCACATGTGAGACAAATCCGAGCGGGGGCGTCTTCCTCGGCGACGAAGTCTTCGATCTCTTCCGACAATCCCGAGTCGGCGGAGGCATCGAATTCCACGCCGCAGAATGGACACGAATTCGCGGCGGTCCCGACGAACGACCCGCATTCGGGGCAGAGGAAGAGCTCGCCCGACGCGTCCTGTCCGGACCCGTCCGAAAGAAGCCCGAGGAGCGTCTCGAGGTCCGCGGATGTCACGCCCGGGACCGCGGCCAGTTGCTCGCGGGTCGCGGCGCGTAGCTGCTCGAACGAGAGGAATCGCTCGGCGACGCGGCGGGCCTTCTCCTCGCCGAATCCCGGAAGTCCGATCAGCCACTCGAGATAGCTTTCGTCCATCGTCGAGCTGGGGTCCGTCTGCTACTTAAAGGGCCTTATAACGTCGATATCACGCCGTCTATTCAATCGGTTAACATGGCCACCTAGGCCGTCGTCTTCCACGCCGTCGCGTACGGGTCCACGGGAATCTCCAAGAGGACTCGCGTCGCGCCCGTACCGAACCGGACGAGCAACCTTGTTTCTTCCCGTCGTACGAGCTCGGGAGCGAGGCCCTCTTCCATGAGGCGGCGGAGGACGGCCTCCTCGAATGCGCGGGTACGACCACGATTTGCTTCTCGCTTGCGTGAAAGCAGGTCCGTCGAATACACGCGACGGAAGCGGCCGTCGTCGACGAGCCGTGCGAGACCGAATTCAGCGAGTTCCGAAGCAACCTTGCTCACCGACTGGCGGGTGAGTCCCACCCGCGATGCGATCTCCTGAAACGAGATGCCGGGAACGTCGAAGACGCTTGCCAGGACCGCTGCGCGACCCGTCGACGCGAGCGCCGCGAACATCGACACGTCCGCGGAATCGATGAGCCCTGCAGGAAAGAAGCTCACGCCCTCCGACTGGAGGTACCGGTTCTCCGTCAGGTCCCACGTGTGCCAACGCACCGTCGCCTGGGACATCTTCAGCTCTCGACTGATCTCGCCAATCCGCGCGCACGGTCGAAGGCACAGGTACCGGAAGACCTGACGCCGTCGCGCGTTCGCCAGGCTACGGCCCTCTCCTTCCAAGTCGATCTCGGCGCCTTCGCGGGACACGGCCCGTTGCAGGGCACGCCCCAGCCCGCGGGCCACCTCACGCCCCCTGGTACTCCTGGATGATCAGTTCGAGGACTTGCTCCGGCTTCAGGTTGCGGAAGTCCTCGTCCGTGAGCCCGTCGAGGGATTTCTCGAGTGCGTCCCGCACGTTCTTCGGCATCGAGTGCGTGAGCAGGAGCTGACGAAGCTGGGACGGAGCCTTCGCCGAGACCGCCTTTCGGCCGTCGACCCCTTCGATCACAATCCCGAGGCCGCGGACAATCTGGAAGGCGTGCGCCGACGGACTGTGGCGGCTGTTTCTGCATTTGACGATGTTCAGGAGCCGCGACGGGCTCGCGTGGTCGCTGTTGAACTTCAAGTGGACGACGCAGTCCGCCAGGTACATCGGGATCACGGTCTCCGGACCCGCGAGATCCCCGGGGCCATGTTCCTCGAGCGTACAGAGAACCGTCCCGACCTTCCGGGTCTGTTTGAACATGTAACCGATCAAGTCCCGTTGCTCGTACAGATCCTTCGTGGACCAGAGGACCGGTGTGAGCGGGTCGACGACGATCCGAGCGTTGCTCCCCTTCCAGTCCGCCACGAACGCCGGCAATTCTTTCCGGATGAAGTTCGAAAACTCTCGGCCGGACGCATCGATGAAGACGAGGAGCTCGTTGTCGAGATAGTCGAGGATGTCGGACCATCCCATCTCGACCGCCTCGCGGATAATCTGTTCTTTGTTCTCGTCGAGCGAGACGAAGACGCCTTCCTGGCCGTCCTGCAAGCCGCGGCGGATGAACTGTGTGGCGAGGGTCGTCTTGCCCGCACCGGACCGGCCGATCACGACGGTCGTGCTGTTCTCGTTGACGCCGCCGTCCAACAGCGGGTTGAGTCCGTAGATTCCGCTACGAATCTTTCGCACGTGATTTCATCCTGACGGGAGCCCGATAAACGTGCCGACCTGAGAATCAGGCCCGAAATCGAATCGCCTAAGCGAGCTCGGGTTGCAGACGGTTGACGAACTCGTCGACCATCTTTCGGTCGATCCCGTAGCCGAGGATTCCGTCGAGGCGGTCGACGAGCTTGCCCCCCCGGAACAGCGCGAGGGTCGGGACGACCTCGACCGCGTAATCTTCCCACAGCGGATTCTCCTCGTCGTCGAGATACACGGCCGCGAAGTGCCAGGGGCGCGATGCGGCGAGCTTCTCGAACTCCTGTTTGAAACGGCGGCAGAACGGACACCAGGTCGCCCAAAACATGACGACGGTCGGGTCCTTCGCCTGTACGACCGACTCCTGGAACGCGTCCGGACTTTTGACCTGCAACATCGCCGACGCGTTCACGACATCCGAGGGCGATAAAGCTTCACACGTGAAGATTTGCGTATCTGCGTAAGATGCCACACAAAGGCATATACGAGGTACGCCGGATACGGCCCGCCGCTCTCGTTCTCGAAGGGATGGAATGGGTACGCCTGTCGTTTCAGAAGAGATCCGCGCCTACTTCGCCGGCCTTCTGAAGCAAGTCCAAGCCACCTACGCAATCGCCCGGGCCGCGCGCACACGGGGTTTCGATCCGGAATTGGACGTCGAAATCCCGCTGACGGACGACCTCGCGTCCCGGGTGGAACGGCTCCTCGAGAACTACGAGGTCGAGGGCGTGGCGCGTCGGATCCGCGAGCTCGCGAAGACCCACGATCGCGAGGAGCTTGCGATTCTCGTGGCGAAGGAGATGGCGGTGCGACCCGCGACGAGTAAGGAGAAAGCGGTCGAGCGGGCCGTGCGGGTGGGCCTCGCCATCTTGACCGAAGGGATTCTGGTCGCGCCGCTCGAAGGACTCGCCGGGGTGAAGATCAAGCGGAACCGCGACGGCTCGTCGTACGTCGACCTCTCCTACGCAGGTCCGATCCGCTCGGCCGGCGGGACCGGACAGGCCCTAAGCGTCCTGATCGCGGACATCGTGCGGCGGGAGCTCGGCCTTGGACGGTACGTTCCGACACGAGAAGAGGTCGAGCGATTTAAGGAGGAAATCCCGCTGTACCGCCAGGCCCAACATCTCCAATACACGCCCTCCGACGAGGAAATCTCGCTGATCGTGTCGAATTGTCCTGTCGCGATCGACGGAGAAGGAACCGAGGATGCGGAGATCAGCGGGCATCGCGACCTCCCGCGGGTCGAGACGAACCGGATCCGCGGCGGCGCGTGCCTCGTCATCGCGGACGGCATGTGCCTGAAAGCGCCGAAGATCCAGAAGCATGTGAAGAAACTCCACATAGACGGCTGGGAGTTCATCGACGAATACCTCGCCCGGAAAGAATCGCGGCCCGAGGACATGAAAGACGAATTGGGTGTCGAGCCGAGCGAGGTGTTCATTCAGAACATCGTCGCGGGTCGGCCGGTCCTGTGCCATCCGAGTCGGCCCGGCGGCCTTCGCCTCCGATACGGTCGGACCCGCGCGACCGGACTCGCCGCGCTCGCTCTGCATCCGGCAACGATGCACATCCTGGACGACTTCATCGCGGTCGGCACACAGATCAAGACGGAACGTCCGGGGAAGGCAGGAGCCGTCACGCCGTGCGACCGGATCGAGGGACCGCTGGTCGTCCTCGATTCGGGCGATTTCGTCGAGGTCATCGACGCCGAAACCGCGAAACGTCTCACGCCCCGGGTTCGGGTCATTGCGGACCTGGGAGAGATCCTCGTTCCGTTCGGAGAGTTCCTCGAGAACAACCACGTGCTGATGCCGGGCGCGTTCTCCCTCGAGTGGTACGGCGCGCTCCTCCGCGCGAAGCTCGGCCCCCTGCCGGACGGATGGGAGGACGTTGACGGCCCTCAAGCGGTCGCCTGGTCGCGGGACCTCGGCATTCCCCTCCACCCGCGGCACAACCTGTTCTTCCACGATTTCACCGTGGAGGAGTTGACCCGCGTCCGCGAACTCATCGCGGCCCAGGGACGGATCGAGGACGGGCACCTCGTCGTGCCGGGTGACGAGGAGCCGCGGGAGTGGCTCGTGCGGCTCGGGGCGACCTACCGGGTCCAAGGCGATCACGTCGTCGTGGACCGGCACACCGCGGCCCTCCTCGCGGCGCTGGGCATCGAGTCTGGACCGCCGATGCGGCTCGCCCCCGCTCCGGCGAACACGGATCCCCTGACGTTTGTGTCGGAGCTTGCCGGCTTCCCCGTGAAGGCTCGCGGCCCGACTCGAATCGGCGCCCGCATGGCTCGCCCGGAGAAATCGGCTCCCCGAAAGATGCAGCCCGCGCCCCACTCGCTCTTCCCGATCGGCCACGAGGGAGGCGCCCAGCGTCTCCTGCTCGAGGCGGCCTCGAAAGAAACAATCGAAGTCGAGGTCGGCCTGCGGATCTGCTCTTCGTGCGGGAAGCGGTGGTTCCTCCCCAAGTGCTCGTGCGGGGGACACACGGTGTCCCGAAACGGGCCGACGCGGCAGCGCATCCCCCTGGCCGACGTCCTCCGGACCGCGCTCGACCGAACGGGCGAGTCGAAGCCGGCGGACATCAAAGCCGTCCAGGGAATGATCTCGAGAACGAAGACCCCGGAGCCGATCGAGAAAGGCGTCCTCCGCGCGAAGCACGACGTCTACGTGTTCAAGGACGGCACCACGCGGTTCGACATGACGAACCTGCCCTTGACGCACTTCACGCCGGAGGAAGTAGGAATCTCCGTCGAGACCGCCCGACGCCTTGGGTATGCGCGGGACCGAAGCGGCCGTCCCTTGGAGCGGGAGGACCAGACCGTCGAGCTCCGGCCGCAGGACATCGTGGTCGCACGGTCGTGCGGCGAGTACCTCGTCCGCGTGGCGGGTTTCATCGACGACCTCCTGGAGCGGCTCTACGGGCTCGGCCGGTTCTACGAGGCGAAGTCGCCCGAGGACCTGCTGGGCCACCTCGTCGTGACGCTCGCGCCGCACACCAGCGGAGGCGTCCTCGCGCGCATCGTCGGGTTCACCGACGCGAACGCGTGCTTCGCCCATCCGTACCTGATCGCGGCCCGCCGACGCAACTGCGACGGCGACGAGGACTCGGTCATCCTGCTCTTGGACTGCTTGGTCAACTTCTCGCGGGCCTTCCTCCCGGACAAACGCGGAGGGCTCATGGACGCGCCGCTCGTCCTCACCACGCGCATCGACCCGAACGAGATCGACAAGGAGGCCCACAACCTCGACGTTATGCCGGCGTACCCGACGTCCCTCTACGAGGCCGCGGAGCGATTCGCGCACCCAAAAGAGATCGAGCCGCAGATCGACACGGTGAGCAAGCGGATCGGGAGCGTCTTGCAGTATGAAGGGTTCATGTATACCCACGAGACGTCCGATGTCGCGCAAGGTCCGCTCGCGTCGGCGTACGGAGAGGGCTCGATGGCCGAGAAGATCGACAAGCAGCTCGAGCTCGCCCTGCGCATCCGGGCGGTCGACCCGAACGATGTCGTGGCGCGGATCGTCGTCCATCACTTCTTGCCCGACCTAATCGGAAATCTGAAGGCGTTCTCGAGCCAACAGGTCCGCTGCACGAAGTGCGGGGAGAAGTACCGCCGGATCCCGCTCCGTGGGAAGTGCCTCGCCTGCGGCGGGAACCTCACGCTGACGGTCCACGAGAGCTCCGTGAAGAAGTACCTCGAGATCTCAAAGCGGATCAGTCAGCAGTTCGAGGTGTCGAACTATCTCCGCCAGCGGATCGACCTGATCGAGGACGCAATCACGTCGTTGTTCACGAACGACAAGACGCAGGATCTGAAGCTCGACGATTTCTTCTAGGCGGCCGCGACCCGGGCGTGCTCCGATCGGAGTTTCAGCGCGGCGGCTGCGACGAGGAACGCGCCGATCCCGAACGTGCCCAGGACCAGGAGCGGGAAGTTCACGATCATCAAGCGTGCGAGGTCCGTCGGCACGAGACCCGAGGTCAGGCCGATCCGTTCCGGGCCGTACACGAAGGCCCCCAACAGGACTAAGCCGAGGACCATGAACACGATGCCCACCTTCGCGGCCCCAGGAGTCCGGAGGGTGTAGCCGCACGTCGGGCACACCCATACCGCATCCTCGGGTAGCTCTGCGTAACACTCGGGGCAGCGGCGCGCCATCGCGCGGGACAGAAACGCCGCGGAGAAATAGTTTGCGCCAATGTTTGCCGGACGCGCGACGAACCGCGGATAACCATTTAGTAGCGGGGGCCGGTTCGCGAGCGAATGAGGAAGTCGACCACCGTCGCGCTCTCCGCGGTCGCGCTCGTCTCGATCGCGGTGCGGCTCTCGCCTCTTTGGTCTTTTCTGTACTGGGGCTCCGACACGGGCGAGTACTTTTCGATCTTGCGAGCGCTCGTCCGAAACGGTCATCTCTCGACGACGTACTACGGATGGGGCGTCACCTATCCGTATTTCCCGGGCATGTTCTTCGCCCAGGGGGGATTCGTTGACCTCGGCGGCCTCGACGTGCCGACGACGATCAACCTGCTCGTCCCCATCCTCGGTGCCCTGGCAGTCCTGCCGATGTTCCTGGTCGCTCACCGGATGACCGGCGACGACCGTTTCGCCCTGTTCGCGGCCTCGTTCCCGGCCGGTGCCATTCCGGTGGCATACACGGCGGCGCACACGGCGCCTGCAACCGTCGGGGAGCTCCTCGCCCTCGCGGGGCTCCTATGCTTCGTGCGGCTTCGAACGGACGGTCGGGCAATGGTGCCGCTTCTCCTCGTGACCGCGACGCTCATCGCGACGCATCACCTGTCCCTATACTTCTTCCTCATCATGGTCTTCGGGGCGATCGTCCTCGAGGGCCTCGCTCGTCCGTGGCGATGGACCGCGGGCGCGAAACGCGAGGTGATGTTCGCGAGCGCCCTCCTCGGCGGCACGTTTGTGTACTGGCTCGGGTACGCGACGACGTTTCGAGAATCGATCCTGCCGGACGTGAACATCCAGCCTTGGTGGGCCTTGCTCGCCTTGTTTCCTGCGGGCCTCATTCTCCTCGGAGGGATCATCTTCGCACGCAGCCGCGTTGCCTGGAGGTATCGGACGACCTATCCGGCGCTCCGCCGCCCCGCGACCGCGTACCTGGCGGCCGTGGGAACCATCTTCGTGATCGGCGTGGTCTCGGTCGTCATCGGGGTCCCGGGAACGACGTTTCGGGTCCCCGCGACCGGGCTACTCTACTTCGTCCCGCTCGTCCTCCTGTTGTCGTTCGCGGCGTCGGGCCGCCGTTTCGTCGATTTCCTCGCGGACGGGCTTGCGGTGAACGGCTGGTTCGTCGCCCTCCTCGCTTCCGCCGTTGTGGGAATCGCCGTGGCCCCGCGCGTCCTGATTCCGTACCGACACGCGGAATACCTGATGATCCCTCTCGCAATCTTCGCGGGGATGGGGTTCTTCCGACTCTTGGACCTCGCGGGCCTTCGCGGTGGGAAGCGGACCTTCGCCCTCGGCCTCTGCGGCGTCCTCCTCGCCGCTAACGCGGTCGCCGGCATCCCGCCCCCCTCCACGCTCGCGGGCTGGAGGGAAGGGACGATCCCCGCGGCGTTGGACCCTGCGTATTGGGCGAGGGACCATGCGAGCGGACTTGTCGTGTCGGACCACCAGGGGTCCACGACGGTCTTCGGATTCGGTGGCGTCAATGCGACGTGGGACCGGACACGGGATCCATTCTTGCCGGAATTCGCGAACGTCCCGTGTGCAGGCCTCTCGGACATCGTTTCGCCATCCGGGGTGAAAAACGGGACGTATGTTTGGATCGACCGAGACATGGAAGCGGGCGTACGGCTCACGCCCTGGGAAACGGCCGCCCCGATGGATCCCGCCGTGATCGCAAAGTTCGACGAGGCGCCGTTCATCAAGGTCTTCGACAACGGGTACGCGCGGCTCTATTGGATCGGGTGGGGCAGCGCGCCGACGTGTTGAGCCGCACGCATTTATGGCCGGCGATCGCATCCCGCCGGTCCATGCGGATCGCGGTCCTCCACGACCACATGAGCTTCATCGGCGGGGGCGAGCGGGTGGTGCTGACCCTGGCGTCGGCCTTCGACGCGGATCTCTACGTAACGGATCTCGATCCAAGCCTCCCCCCGCGAGCCGGCATGCCCGCCGTCCGGGCGACCGAAATCGCGCGCGTGTCCCAGAAGGCACCGATGCGACAGAACGCGCAAGCGCGCGCCTTCCGCGACGCCTCGATCCCCGACCACGACGTCTACGTCCTTTCGGGGAATTGGGCCGTCTTTGCGGCACCTCGACTCCGGCCGAACCTGTGGTATTGCCACACGCCTGTCCGAGTGTTTTACGACTTGCGCGACCCCGTTCTCAAGTCGCTCTCGCCCGTCCGGCGCGCGGCCGCCCGCCGATGGATCGAACGGCGACGGCCGGAGTACGAAGCCGCCGTCGAGGGGGTCGACACAATCGTCGCCAACAGCCGAAATGTGTCGGGCCGAATCCGACGGTTCCTCGGGCGAACGTCTGAGGTCGTCTATCCGCCCGTCGACACGGCACGCTACCGATTCGACCGCGTCGGCGACTTCTGGTTGTCCGTGAACCGGCTCTCTCATGAGAAGCGCATCGACCTCCAGCTGGAGGTGTTCCGTCGGCTCCCCCGCGAGCGGTTGGTGGTCGCGGGGGGTCCACAGATGGGCGTGCGCATGGAACGGTTCGTCCGATCCCTCGACCCGCCGCGGAACGTGGAATTCCTCGGAGAAGTCGATGACTCGAAGCTGCGCGACCTGTACGCCACGTGCCGCGGACTCATCGCGACGTCCCAAGACGAAGACTTTGGGCTCGGACCTGTGGAGGCGATGGCGTCCGGGAAGGCGGTCGTCGCGGTCGATGAAGGCGGATACCGGGAGAGCGTGGTCCATCGAAAGACAGGATGGTTGCGGCCCGCAACCCCCGAACGCCTGGCGGCCTGCGTGGCGGAAGCGACACCGGACGCCCTCGCGGCAATGCGGGGAGCCTGCGAGGCGAGGGCGCGCCAGTTCGATGTCCGCGTATTCGTCGACCGCATGCGCGAGTTGCTCGAACCCGTGGCTGGAAAGGCGCGCGCCCGCTGATCCGCTTCGGCTAGTCCGTCGCCGGCTTCGTGCACCGCATCACGATTTCCTCGCCGGCGTAGGGATGCACGCGGACCAGGAGGTTTTCGGTCACCCGAAACAGTCGGTCGAAGACAGACGCTTGGATCATCGGATCATCGAAGCGATACCGGCCGGTCTTGTGGATCGACACGCTTGCGTCGAAGAAAAGATGGAGCCGACCGGTCGTACGAACGTCTACGACCTGAAGGCGAGCGCGCTCCGCGCACGCGACGAGATTCCTTGGACGGAAAATATGGAGATGGCGGGGCGGTTCGAGCGGGTACCATGACGGGCCGAACATCGCATGCCCCCAGCTCCCCGCATTCGGCGTGAAGACGTACAGGATCCCATTCGGTTTCAGCGCGCGACGGGCGACGGAGAGGAACGTGACCGGCTCGAGGACGTGCTCGATGACGTGGCTCGTCGTGATGACATCGAACGCGTTGGGGGCCAGAGACGCGGCCTCGATCGGGCTCTGGATGATGTCGAGGCCGTGCGCGCGGGCGAAGGCCGCGGCTTTCGGATCGGGCTCGAGACCTTGCACCGTCCAGCCCAAGTCTCGCATGATTCTCAGGAAGTAACCGTCCCCGCATCCGATATCGAGGAGGCGACCGCGAGGCGGACCCGTCACGGAATGGACGATCTCTTCGCACTCCTCCCATACCGGCGGGACGAACCGCAACGCCTGGCCGAGGAACCGCTCCGTCGAATCGTGCGCGAGTCCCCGGTAGCCGTAGGCTTCGAGCACGCCCCTCCGGCACCGAGGCCAGAACCCGTCTCCCTGGAGGGGTGACCCGCGCTCCACGCCGTGCGTGTAATACGACGCGTACAGCCGCCCGATCTCCTCGGCGACGGGGCACGGATCCAACCACAGGTGGCCGCATGCGACACACTCGCGAAACGACCAGGTGCCCGGCGCGCTCCAGGACCGATCTCGAAGCTGGCTGTATCGGACCCGACCGGAGGCCCCGCACAGGGGACACGCCGCCGCCTCCACAACGCGGATGCCGCCGTTGTCCACGACCGGCGAATTCACGACCTTGGTCTCCGAAGGCCCGTTGATCCTACTACGGCCGTCCCCTCTTCCGGGGATTCCGCCGGATGCAAAAAAGATATCGTGCATGAGGAGACGATTGGCCCGTCTCGGATCCACATCACCTTCTAATCGTCAGGGCGCGTACCGCGGCGGCATGGCGGGCCGCTGCCACGTCGTCGTCCTGAATTGGAACGGACGCGACTCTATCCGGCCGTGCCTCCAGTCGGTCCTGCACCAAACGTACCCCTCATATCGGGTCGTCGTCGTCGACAACGCGAGCACGGACGGTTCGCGCGACGTCGTTCGGGACGAGTTTCCGGAGGTCATCTTCGTCCCCCTTCCGGAGAACCTCCACTTCGCCCGCGGCACGAACGCCGGGCTGCGCGAAGCGCTCCGAGATCCGGAGTGCGGGTTCATCGCGACGCTGAACAACGACACGCGCGTCGATCCGGAGTGGCTCGCGGAACTTGTCCGGATGGCGGGCCCCCGTGTCGGCATGGTCGCATCGAAGATGGTGTTCTTCGACCGCCCGAACGTCTTGAACTCGACCGGGGTATGCATCGGTCCCGACGGGAGCGCCATGGACCGCGGTTGGAATTCCGTCGATGAGGGTCAGTTCGATCAGGCGTTGGACGTGTTCGGGCCCTCTGCGGGAGCCGCGCTGTACCGGAGGGACGTCTTGGAGTCCGTCGGCCTGCTCGACGAGGACTTCCTCGCCTACTACGAGGACTTGGACCTCGCCTGGAGGACCCGCCTGGCCGGCTGGGAGGCGCGCTTCGCCCCGCGGGCGATCGTACACCACAAATACTCGGCCTCCTACGGATCGGGGAATCCGATGAAGACGTACCTCTGCGAACGGAATCGCGTGTGGAACCTCGTCCAGAACTATCCATGGCGGTACGTGACGACGGGAATCCCCTGGAATTTGGTCCGCGTTATGGCGGGCCCTCTGCCCTGGAACGGCTCGCAAGTGACCGCGGGAAGGCCGACCCGAGGCCGATTCGGCAAGACGGCGGCCGCAATGGCTCGAGGCCGCCTCGATGCGTACGCCGGACTGCCGCGCGCCCTCGCGAAGCGACGGGGACGGGAAGCGACGAGCCGCGTGGATGTCCAGACGATCGGGCGCTGGATTCGCACCTACCGTGTTTCGATGAAAGATGCGGTCCTCGCGTGATTCCGCGTTCCGGCGGGGTCGCCCCCGGAGGCCCCACAGCCCCTCCCATCTGGCTCCCGCAACGAAGGATTCATCTCGCGACGGAAGTTTGTCCGCGACAATGAGGTCGAAGCGGTCGTGAAGCTCGCAGTCCTGCACGATTTCCTCGAGACGATCGGAGGCGGGGAACGTGTCGCCTTGACCCTGGCGAAACACCTCGGCGCGGACCTCATCACCACGGACTTCGATCCCGCGATCCTCCGGCGACTCGACATGGCCGGCGTCAACGTCATCTCCCTCGGTCCTCTCGTGCGACGGCCACCCTTCAAGCAAGTCGATGCGAGCTGGAAGTTCGCACGTGCTCGCTTGGACGATTATGACTTCCACTTCCTCGTCGGGAACTGGGCGCACTACGCCGCCAAGCGCCATCATCCGAACGTGTACTATTGCCTCACGCCCACCCGCGCGTTCTTCGATCAGAGACAGGCGATGCTTTCCCGGTTCTCGTGGACGGGCCGTTTGGTGGCTCGGGCGTGGATCGGGGTGCAGAGCCGACTGGAGCGTCAATCGATTCGGCATTGCGACGATGTCATCGCGATTAGCGAAACCGTGCGCGCTCGCATCCGCCGCTTTTACGGGCGCGACGCGAAGGTGATCCATCCGCCCGTCGCAACGCGCCGATTCCGGTTCAAGGAACTCGGCGACTTCTGGCTCGCAGTGAGCCGCTTGTACCCGGAGAAGAGAATCGAACTCCAGCTCGAGGTCTTCCGTCGGCTTCCCGCCGAACGACTCGTCCTGGTGGGCGGGCACGCCCCGGGGGATATGGCAGAGCGATACGTTGCCCGCCTCAAACCGCCGCCGAACGTGACTTTGCTCGGAGAGATTCCGGACGAACGCCTCGCAGACTTGTATGCCCGTTGCCGGGGGTTCTTGACGACCGCGGTCGACGAGGACTTCGGGATCACGCCGGTCGAAGCGATGGCGGCGGGGAAATGCGTCCTCGCAACCGACGAGGGCGGGTATCGAGAGACGGTCGTCGACGGGAAGACCGGCTTCCTGTTGCCGCCGGATCCCGACCGGTTTGCGGCGAAGATCCGTGAACTGGATGACTCAACCCTGCGCGCGATGAAGAACGATTGCGCGGCGAGGGCGAGCGAGTTCGACGAATCCGACTTCATCAAAAAGATGCGGGCCCTGTCCGGATAGTCGATACCGTTAAAGGACCGCGAACGGGTTCCTGCGGCGATGACGAAATCCGCCCTGGTGACGGGCGCCACGGGCCAAGACGGCTCGTTCCTGATGGAACTTCTCTTGAAGAAAGGGTACGAGGTACATGGACTCGTCCGCCGCTTGAGCATCCCCAACATCGGCAACATCCAGCACCTCGTGGACCGTGTGGCCCTCTTGGACGGCGACCTGATTGACCAGTCCTCATTGAACGCCGCCGTGAAGGAATCCGAGCCCGACGAAGTGTACAATCTCGCCGCCCAATCATTCGTCGGAACGTCGTTCGTACAACCCGTGCTCACGGGCGAGATCACCGGCCTCGGCGCGGTGCGCGTCCTGGAGGCGATCCGTGCCTATGCGCCCGACGCACGGGTGTATCAGGCCTCGTCCAGCGAGATGTTCGGAAAGGTCGATCGGGAGCCGCAGGACGAGAGCACGCCGTTCCATCCCCGGAGTCCGTACGGCGTCGCCAAAGTCTACGCGTACTGGGCCTGTGTGAACTACCGGGAGGCCCACGGCCTGTTCGTTTCCAACGGCATCCTGTTCAATCACGAATCCGAGAGACGCGGGCTCGAGTTCTTGACCCGCAAAGTGAGCAACGGAGTGGCGAAAATCCATCACGGTCTCGCGAAAACGATTACCCTCGGGAACTTGGATGCGCGGCGGGACTGGGGATACGCCCCGGAGTTCGTCGACCTGATGTGGCGGGTCCTCCAGCACGAGCAACCGGATGACTTCGTCGGAGCGACGGGCGAGGCCCATTCCGTTCGCGAGTTCGTGGAGGAGGCGTTCCGGGTCGCGGGCATCTCGGATTGGGAGGCGCACGTGAAGATCGACGAGAAGCACTTCCGGCCCTCGGAGATTTACAACCTCCGCGGGGATGCGCGGAAGGCGAAGCGCGTCCTCGGATGGCAACCGAAGACCAAGTTCAAGAACCTCGCGAAAATCATGGTCGAAGCGGACATCGAGAGCCTCAGCGGATCCCGCAAACCGAAATGACCCGCTACGGCCGGGGTGGAGACGGGAAGCACGCCGTGCAGTGGGGGTCGATGTCCCCCATGCTCTTGTGGTACTCACAGAATCGGGCCGTGAGCATGAGGCCAGAACAGAACTCGTTCACGCTCGCAATCTGGTCCGAGAGGGTCATCCCGCGGGCGATCTGCTCGGAGAGTTCATGTACATACGGTTTGATCTCCGGGAAGAGGCGGAGCATCTCTTGGTCCACGCCGCGGCTCTGCGTGTTGTAGTGGCTCACCGCCGCCTGCGTGATCCCCATCGACCGCGCGACGTCGACTTGCTTCATCTTGTAGGTGTGCAGCAACTCCCGAGCCAACCGCGCTCGGATCGTGGGAAGCAGCCTAGCGACCACGAGTTCTTGGGGTTGAAGCATCCGGTACGCCCGGCCCGTCTGGGACCGGAGTGAATACAGTATAACACGGTATTTAACCGTGTCCCTTTTCCTCCTCCTCGCGATACTTCCCGGTTTGCGTCGATTCTCATTTTCTATGGAGGGAACGATTCGCATGGGAGGCCAGAATCACGTGACGCAGCAGCGCGGACTCTCCCAATAATCGAGACCGAGTTGGACCAGCGTCGGATCGGTCGACGTAATCGCATAGGCGTCGCCGTCCGCCGTCCGGGACATCGTCAAGACCTGTTGGCCATCGACGACCAGAAGGACGCACCCACAGACGATCGCTCGGATTTCGGCGGCTTTCTCAAGATCTTTCATGACGGGAATCTCCGGCACCGCGAGCCGGATGCGAACCCGGCGCCGGGCGGACCGAGCGAGGTCGTCTTCGAGTTTCCGGAAAATCTCCTCGTCGGAGGCGAGGACCACGACCTCCTTCCGGGCGGAGGAGACGAGCGCCTTCGCCCGCGCGACAATGTTCGGGAGGCCCTTGACGATGTACGCAACGTCCGTCCCGGGGGACTTCGCCGCCGCACGGAGGGGCTCGAGCAGGGAGCCCAGACGCGTGGTCGCGGCCCGTCGCCGATCGTATTCGGCTTCGACGAGGCGGTTCAGACGAATCTCCACTTCCTTTGCCGGGACGACCCGGTACGTCTTCGGCTTTCCTTCTTGGACTTCGACGAGGCCCTTCTCGGCCAGCTCGTCGAGGGCGTAATAGATCTTCGAATCCGGAATCCCAGTCTTGACGACCAAATCTCCCGCGGTCGCATCGCTGATCCGGACCAGCGCACAAAATGCGTCCGCGGCGCAGCCAGAGAACCCGAAATCACGGAGGGTGCTGCGAATTCTCTCGGCCGAAGGTCCGAGTGTTTCCCGCAGAAGCGCGTTCGCCCGCGCCTTGACTTCCGACATCTGGTAGGCCAAGGGAGAGAGACTATTTAATGTTGGCTACTACTAGTCGGTAGTAGATACCATGGGCGGTAGCGGAGAAGCAATCCGTGCGAAAGTGCGTGAGCGCTACTCGATCGCGGCGACGGGCCGCGGTTCTTGCCAGGACGACGCATGTTGTGCGAGCGGATATTCTTCAGTGGAGCTCGTGCGGATCCCGGCCGAATCGGTCCTCGGGCTGGGCAGTGGAAATCCGGTGCGACACGCGCGACTCAGGCCCGGCGAGACCGTTGTCGACCTGGGAAGCGGCGGTGGAATCGATGTGTTCCTGGCGAGCGGCCTCGTCGGTCCCGGAGGAAGCGCCACCGGGATTGACATGACTCCGATGATGGTCGCGCGCGCATCGACCGCCGCGGCATCTCACAATATCCCGAACGCTTCGTTCGTCCTCGCGCCAATCGAAAAACTGCCCTTCCCGGATGCGCACG